>Ga0208244_100089_pt1 | contig 126795 bp, 84 predicted proteins | sample SubbioCR12Aug_5A_FD_184828 | JGI IMG/M metagenome (GOLD analysis project Ga0208244, IMG submission 184828) | Serpentinite rock and fluid subsurface biosphere microbial communities from McLaughlin Reserve, California, USA - CR12Aug_5A (SPAdes) | ecosystem: Environmental > Terrestrial > Deep... | reverse complement strand
GGCTTATCAGGCAATACTTTCCTAAAGGGTCTTCTTTTGAAAATATTACTAATCAACAAATTCAATATGTTCAACACAAGTTAAATAACAGACCAAGAAAAAAATTGGGGTTCTTATCACCAATTGAATTTTTATCATTAAATTTGATTAAACAAAAAGTTGCATTTGTGACTTGAATTCAGCACTTTTTATTTCACATTAAAAAATAATCACTGATTTTAACTATATTTGTCTTCTCACTATCAAGTCATACAACCATAACATTATTGACATGACCACTTACAATCCCAAAAACAGACTTGCGCTTCTTGCTTCGGGCAATGGAACTAATGTTCAAAACTTTATAAATTATTTCAGAATTCATTATGATATAACTATTGCTTTGGTTGTTAGTGATAATCCATTTGCATATGCTTTAAAAAGGGCTGAAATTGCGCAAATACCTCACCTGGTAATTGACAAAAACAAATGGAAAGATGAAGAATATGTACTTGGGGTTTTCAAAGAACATGGCATTAATTTCGTTGTTTTAGCAGGATATTTATCATTAATTCCCCCATATTTCATCAAAGCTTACCCAAAAAAGATAGTGAATATACACCCTGCTCTGCTGCCAAAATACGGAGGAAAAGGAATGTACGGGATGAATGTTCACAAAGCTGTAATGGCTTCAGGAGATTCTAAAAGTGGCATTAGTATACATTATGTAAATGAAGAATATGACCAAGGAAGAGTAATTTTTCAAGCAGCTTGTAAAATATTTGCTGAAGACACTCCGGAATCTTTAGAGAAAAAAGTTAGGAAATTAGAATTGCTAAATTATCCGAGGGTTGTTGAAGGGTTGATGTAACCCTTATTATCTATTATTAGATAATTCTCATACTTAAAGTTTATAAAAAAAGGGAGACCCTATGTTTGGCGTCTCCCTTATACTTTTTGTAAATTATTTTATTTAATGTGTTTTAGTGCCTTTTCAACTGCATCAAGCATTGGCTGATTAGATATTGGCTCTCCAACGGCTTCCTTCATCCATTCTTGTGGTATAATTTTCCCGGTTGTAAATGCCCTGTCAATTTCTTCCGAAACATTTTTGCCCTTTATTTGTCCCTCAAGCTGGAACTCTATTAAATGGCCCAAAGGATATGCTGCCAAATATAATGGATAGCTTATCATATGAGAATATATTGCAAGAATTGGAGAATCTTTAACCCCAAAAACAGGAGCGTAGTAATCATTCCAAACCTGAATAGCTATTTTAATTGTTTGTTCTTTCAATTCTTTTTCAGTAGCATTAGGATTCTCATACATCCACTGCCAAATATACATATCAACAAGAGAAACACCCATTATTTCATAACTTCCCCAAAATACATCAAGCGCCTGAAGATGTTCAATGTCAGGATTTTGGCTTTGCATTCCCAAAATATCAAGATCCCTTACCTGAAAAACAAATGCTAACGCCTCAGTAAATGCGGTATTAGGAACACCTTTCAGCATATAATAATCTACGTCGTATAAGCTTATCGTTTGTTCAACATTATGGCCAAGTTCGTGCATAGCAATATTATATCCATTATAATTCAAGCCGCCCTCAACTATTCTGGTTCTAAGATGCGACAATTGAGATTTCATTTGAGCTCCCCACGCATGTCCTGCTCCTCTAGATCCTTCTACAGTAATTTTTGAAGCAATATAATTTGCTCTATCTTTAGAATAACCCAGTTTAATAAGTATTCTTGGGATATCTTTTTCAAAAGCCTCAGCATTGGGGTACTTTGATTTGGTAAGATTATTCAATTTTTCTTCAGAAATACCGCTTCTAGCCTTAAAACCATCATACCATATATCAAACGGCTGTAGATCGCGACCTAATCTGCTTTTTATTAACTGCCCAACCTCCTTCAGAATTGGAGAACTAACAAGGTTGATAAATAAAGCCTCAACTTCTTCTCTTGTAAGTTCTAGATTTTGATCATATGCCCTATTTATAGCTGTTGGATAGCTTGGAGAATAAACATCTGCTTCTTTGCTTACTATGAAGTTATTAAGAAGATGCCTATATCTGGTGTTAGGTTCAGGAGTTGCGGATACTTCTTCACCATTTTTATAAACAATATTTTGGTATGGATTCCACTGTACTTCATCATTATTTATAACTATTTCCGGGATTTCCTGTGAAATTATTCTTTGCATTACCTGATAAATCATCATCTGCTTTTTCAAACCCTCTTCAGTACCATAATTAGCCTTAAGCTGATCGCGTAATCCCCAGTGTGTAATAAGTTTCAAATTATCATCAAAAAGTTTTTCCCCCTCATCATTAATGAGGTTTCCCATAACAATATTGTATTCAGATATATACGCATCTGACTCAGTGGCAATTCGCGATGCTTCCTGATTAATTTCACCAGGAACTCTGGATGTGAATATATCACCCATACGAGCATAAGCCCAATCAAGTCTGTCCCAACTATTTGCCAATTCTGCCTTATCGTCTAGAGAGTAAAATGGAAAATTTAGCACAGTAAGAAATGCAATTTTATTGCTGAAAAAATCATCATAGAAATGAGCTAATGGAGAATAGCTTCCAAACATCATATCTACAGGCAATACAGGTCCTTGGTCAAGATGAAGTGGCTTCATAAGCTCAAGGCTCATTCTGTTTGAAAACCCCCAAATTGATTCGAAGCTGGTAGAAAGCTTTTCAAAAAGTATTTTTTTGTCCTCTTTATTTCCAACAAAGTGCTGAACGCAGAAATTTTTAAAATCATCTGCACTGCCATCAGAGTTTTTCCACAATGCTGCAACCTGCGAAACCCCTTTGGCAATTATGTTTTTCAGATCAGCTCCTTGAGCCTCCGTTAATTCATTTATTGTTTCGTCAATTACTGACTGAGGGATTACTCCCATTTTGTCTTGTACCTCTTTTTCATCACATCCTGATAACATAATAATTAATGCAGTTAGTGTTAATAATAGTTTTTTCATTTGTTAATAGTTTGTTATTAATTTGTCGGATGGAACTCGCATGATGATTTTCATCCGTAATTGCGTTTAACGAATCATGCTCGTTTCATTGGTTTAATTTTTAAAGTTATTGTAAACGAATCTGAAAGAAACCGCTAATAATAATAGTGAAGTTTGCAAATAATGATAGTATTCATTGCAAAATAAAACAAAATATTAGTACTTATTGTATGAGAATATATCATTAATGTTTTTTCTGATTTTCGTTCTTTGCTTTCCTGCTTCATACCCTAAAGTAAACAACAGAGCAACTCTTTTGCCTGAAGGTATTTCTAACAGTTTTTTTACTTTGGGCTCATCAAACCAACCAAGCATACATGTTCCCAATCCAAGTTCAGCCGCTTGAAGGCAGAAGTATGAGGCAACAATCCCAATATCCATAAAGAAAAAATCTTTATCTTTAATTGCTCCACCTATTTTTGCTAATAATTTGGGAGGCTCAATAATAAGGGCTGCCATAACCGGGCATTCATTGGCAAATCTATTAAATCTTAATACTGAACCATAAGAAGAGTCTGATATTTGTTTCTTCAGATTAGCATCATCAATTACAATGAATTTCCAAGGTTGAGAATTACAAGCTGATGGAGCAAGTCTGCAAGATTCAATAATCTTATCAATCTTATCTCTTTCAACTTGTTTGGAAGAATACTTCCTTGTACTTTGCCTAAGCTGGGCTAAATCGTAAAAATTCATATCTTATGATTTGAAAAATAATCCATAAACAGCCCTTACTGCGGGCACACGTGAATTAGCGAATATAAGCAGAGAATTAGCTACAATTGAAAATAATACAGCAGAATAAGTAATATTCTGAATTAATTCGCCACCTTCAATTCCTGCCTGATATGGTAAAGAAGCCAATACAGCGGCAGCCAATCCTTTTGGGACCATCATAGACATTATGATTCTGTCAGGTTTTGGGATTCTATTACTAACTGAAATATTTACAATAAATACTCTGATAAAATAGTAAACACAAGTAAGTAGCAGCCCTATCGAAAGTGAAAAATAATCAGTCAAAACAATTGAAATTCCAATATATACAAAGAAGAAAGTTTTAAGAAGAAAAACTACTTCCGCAAAAAATACTTTTTCAGTTTCGTTAAGTGAGTTTGGAGTAAACCGTGTGTATTTCTGAATCTGATTTAAAGGAAGAAGCTCAATGTTTGCCAAAGTAATGCCAAAAATTAATGCTGTAATAGCTCCATTAAATCCAAGAAGTTCTGAAATTCCAAACATAATAAAAACGAAAGCCGGAGTAGTAAAAATTGAATTATTTATTGATCTTACTTTATTTAATAAAAACGACCAAACTAATCCACCTAAAAATCCTAAAATAATAGAAAATAAAAATCCCGAAACAAGACTTCCAAACAATGAGAACAGCTTTACTTCACCAAGTTTAAATGCTTCAAAAAAAGCAAGCCCCACAACTACGCACAAAACATCTGTAACAGCAGATTCAAGTACAAGTATAGTTTTACTGTTACTTGCCATTTTCAATTGAGCAACCATAGGTATTATAATTGCAGAGGCGGTTCCCCCGAGGAAAGCTCCAAGCATGAATGACAATATCGGATCGAAGTCGAAAAAATAATAAGTTATAAAACCGGTAAGAAATGTGCTTGTTAAAAAATTTATCAGAGTAATTTTTGCAGTTCCTCTTAAAGCTTGTTTAATTATTTCAGCTTTTAAATTAGTTCCACCTTCAAATAGAATAATCACCAGTGTAATATTTGAAAAAACACTACCTATGTGCCCAAACATTGACTGATTTAAAAGTCCGGTTATTGGGCCAACGACAAGACCAATAATAATTAGAAGTAAAACATCAGGAATGTTTTTACTGCGAAAGAATTCCGCAAAAAGATATGCTGCAAATATTAAAAAACCAACAAATACAACTGCTAGAGTAATTTCAATTCCCATTGTTCAAACCCTCTTAAAAACACGTCAAAGTTAAAAAATAATACAATGGTTAGGTTTATTATCAATACTCTTTATTCTTTTTTTTTAACTTTGAGATGACATTAAAACATGATCGTCTAATATTTTGTTACATTTATAAAAAAAACAGTTTTGGCAAAGGGTAAAAAATTCAGTGCTTTTGGTGGTGTTTTTACGCCTTCAATATTAACAATATTGGGTGTAATAATGTATTTGCGCTTGCCTTGGATAGTTGGCCAGGCTGGATTAATTTCTACTTTGGGAATTATACTTGTAGCTCACATAATCTCGTTAACTACCGGTTTAAGTGTTGCATCAATTGCAACAGATAAAAAGGTAGGCCCCGGTGGAAGTTATTTTATGATCTCAAGAAGCTTGGGTTTGCCAATAGGAGGCACTCTAGGTTTGGCGCTTTTTGTTGGCTTGTCATTCAGTGTGAGTTTATATTTAATAGGTTTTTCGGAGACTTTTTTAACCTATTTCGGATATGAAACAACCATCAACAATATTAGATTTGCAGGCTCGATTATCCTGTTTGCTGTGATGTTTGTAACATTTATCAGCACTTCACTTGCAATAAAAACACAATACCTGATAATGACCATAATGGCATTATCTCTTATTTCAGTATTTTTTGGAAAACACGATTTTATCCCATCAGCTCCGCAATTAAATACAATGCCGGGCGCGATGTCTTGGATTGCATTGTTTGCTATATTTTTTCCTGCTGTTACAGGCTTTGAAGCCGGTGTATCAATGTCGGGAGACTTGAAAGATCCCAAAAAAGATATACCTTTTGGAACAATTGCCGCTATTCTTTTTGGCTTATTGGTATATATCGGACTTGCATTTTTCTTTTCTTTTACTGTTGATAGAGACCTTTTAGTAAACAATCCTTATGCATTGTTTGATATAGCATGGGTACCTCAATTGGTTGTTGCAGGAATACTTGGAGCAACACTTTCATCAGCGCTTGGAAGCATTTTGGGAGCACCTAGAATTTTGCAAGCAATTTCATCCGACAGAATTACTCCTTCAATCTTTGCAAAAGGATACGGAGCTTCAAACGAACCTAGGAACGCATTAATTTTCACATATCTTATTGCTCAGGTTGGAATTTTAATAGGCGATCTAAACTTAATTGCAAGAATAGTAACCATATTTTTCATCATCACTTATGGATTTTTAAATATTACATACACTGTTGAAAACTGGGCAGGAAGCGACTTTAGGCCAAGTTTTAAAATTCCAAGAATTGTAAGTATTATTGGCGCTTTTGCTTGTATAATTGTAATGATACAATTAGACCTGCTTGCTATGATAGGAGCATCGTTTGTGCTATTAGGAGTGTTTTTGTTTTTAAAGAAAAAAGAGCTTACTCTTCAGTCAGGTGACACATGGAATGGTATATGGACTTCTCTTGTAAAAACCGGGCTGCGTAAACTAATGTTTTCAAATACAAAAACAAGCAAATGGAGACCTAATATTATAGTATTCAGTGGAGGAACTGCTTCAAGGCCATATCTATTAGAATTTGCCCAGACTTTAGTTGGTCGTCTTGGAATATTTACAAGCTTCCAACTAATTGAAGACCCTTCTAAAAGCTTGATTTTGAGCCGAGGTGAAGACATTACGGCTGAAGAACTAAATGGATCCAGAGACATTATAACCAGAAAACATCTGTGTCAGAACATTTACGATGGAATTGATAACATAGCTAGGGTTTATGGATTTTCAGGATTTGAGCCTAACACAATTTTAATGGGTTGGGCTAAGAATACAAAAAATCCGGAAAAATTTACAACCCTATTATACCAGCTTAAAAAACTTGATTATAACCAAGTTTATTTGAAGCATGATAAAGAAGTGGGCTTTGGGAAGCAAAAAACCATTGATTTATGGTGGAATGGCAAGGGCAGAAACTTATCTTTTGGAATTACATTATTGAAATTCATTACGGCTTCACCGGGATGGAGACAAGCATGTATTCGAATAGTTTATATCAACTATGAATATCAACATACAGAGTCTTATTATTCTTTACTAAAGCAAATCATTGAAGACAACAGGGTTCATGCCGAAATAAGGATTATAAACAACAATATAGAACAGCTTCCAGAATTGCAAATTATTAAATCAGAATCATATAACACTGATTTGACAATTCTTGATATGAATGATTTTGGTAGTAAGGATGTTGGTGATGTTTATTCTAAATTTAATATCTTGTGTGAAGCTCTTAAAACTTGTATGATAATTAAATCATCTAATAGCTTTGATGAAGCGTCAATATCTTACCATTTATCGGCCACTCAGGATGAAATAGCGGCAGGAAAAATCCCGGAAGGCTATCCGGAGAGCCTGATAGGAAGAATCAAACTTCCATCAATGGAAATTATTTCTAATCAGATTTTTAACATTACAAAACAAACCGACCAAATATCAAATAAGTTTATTCAGGATGGGTATTTCAACATTCAGAAGTTGTATATACAATTTTCTAAAGAACTAAATAACGTAATTCAAAAAACATTAACATCTCTCGAAAAGGATATCTTTATTCAGGATGAAGAAGACAGAAACAAAGCATTCCTCAACAGCCTCAATGATTTTGCATTTCATTCTAAAAAACAATTCTTTAAGTATTCTGATGAAATTATAGAAAAAGAAAAACTGTTTTTAGACAAGAGTATTCATCAGTATTTGGATGAATTCATCAAAATTACTGCAGGGTTGCCTAATTCTATAACTATTAAACTTGACAATAAAAAAAGAAAGAAAGTAAAATTTTACAATACTGCAAGATACCTACTATATTATAACAGACTTACGTTTTTGCAGAAATTTCAGGAGACTTACATACAGCATTCTTTTTCAACATTCTCGCATCTGAGAAAGATCTATAATGATGTGCATGAGCTTATAGGGAAGTTGAGAAACGAGGAAGAGTCAAAAGCATCATCTATACTTCAGATGGAGCGACAAAAAATCAAATTTAACCTTGAAGAATTTAAAGAAAAATCTAAAAGATTTTACCAGATTGCCTCGCACGAATTGTTTGATGAGTTGTTGAAAGATATAGACAATTTAAGTTTTATAATTGAAGGACAAAAAAGTTCTTTTTTCAGCAGGAAATACAAAAAGGCATTCAAAAATGAGCCTAAGTTGAGAGCAAATATTGATTCTTTCCCTGAATCTTGGAGAAAAGGATTAAAGACTTCAATAAACAAGGGCTATCTTGATTATATATTCTTATCATTAAATTCCAGAATTACCGCTAAAATTTTGAAGCACAATAATGAGCTTGACAACTATATTGATTATAACATTATAAACTATATTTCAACTCTAAAAGAACAAGCTCAGAAATTTATTAATTCAAAATCATCAAAAAACAAGGAATTTCCGTATATAGAATACAGCCATATTAAAACACCGGCAATTGAAACTTATTACCAAAATCTTTATAACGAAATATTTAATGCAATAAAAGAGCTGCCTGAATCGATGGAAATCAGCGGATTAAATATTGCTGAACCAAAAGACCTTCAAAAACTCAACGAATCAGAAACTTATGTGCTTGGCATAAGAAAAACTGTTGAATTTTATATAAGCAATGAGTTTATTGATTTTGTAAAAGCAAAAAGCAGGAGTGCATCAGAAACTTTAAGTGAAGCTGTAGCAAGTTTAAAAGATGCGATTAGATTAGCGAATTTCAATATTCAGGCTAATAAGGAAACTGTTATCGAAGAAGATAATGCGACAAAAACTGATTTAAAGGGAGTTATAGAAGATTATATTAAAGCACTTGAGGCCGAAGAGCAAAAAATATTATTTATTACAAGAGGACTTGAAAGCAATTTGAATATTGGACTGAAAAAAGCTTTTGAACCACTATCATCGTCGGTTATTGTTCAAACCTCAAGGTCGCTGAAGAAAAAAATACAAGAAGCAGAAAAGAAAAAGCGCTCAAAAAGAATAAGAACTTTTATTGACAGGATAAATAATATAGGGCAGAAACAGCTTGTAAAATTGCTTTATACAAGAAGTGAAGGAATACTATGGACAGAAAAACTTGAAGATGAATCACCTGCTTCAATAAATAATTACGAAAAAATTCATTCTTTAATAACAACCATTTCGCCTTCGAAAGAAGTAATGAGAGCTCTTCCTTTTTATTATACAAACTTGTTCTCGGGATTTTCGGGTATTGGAGAGGATTTTTGGGTTGGCATGAAAGAAGAGATTAAAACTGGAGAAGAAGGAATAAATAGATTTTTCAAAGGATCATCGGGTATAATTTTGATAACAGGCAAGCGCTCCTCAGGAAAATCAAGTTTGTCAAAACTTTTAGCGCGCAGACATTTTAAAAATGAAAACACTGCATTTTTAAGAGCGCCAAAAGAAGCCTCTAGTGATACTGAGCTGTTTAGAAGTGAGCTAGCTAAAGCATTTGAAGCAGACGAAAAATATCTTATAGAAACGCTAAAAGAAGGAGGTAAAAAAGTTGTAGTTATTAACGACCTTGGGCTATGGTGGGAAAGAAAACCGGGTGGAGATTCTGTTATAAGGTATATTGAGTCGCTGATAGAAAAAGTTGGTAAAAATGTGCTGTTTATGGTAAATGTAAATAGCTATGCATATAAGATTATTGAGCAACAAACATCCCTTTCTTCTTATTCAATTTGCAATATTGAATGTAGTCCTTTTGATTCAAAGCAGCTGAAAGATATGATAATGCTCAGACACAGGGCTAGTGGATTAAGGTTTATAATTGACAATAAAGAGGAAAAGTTATTTAATGAATGGGACTATGCCAAGCTATTTAATAAATTATTTAACGTCTCATACGGCAACCCCGGAGCCGCAATTCAAGGATGGCTGTCGTGCATAGAAAAGGTTAGCGGCAAAACTATTTATATGCGCCACCCACGCAATCCCGACCTCTCTGTTTTTGACAATATCAATGCTGAACAAAAATTTATCTTGTTACAACTATTGCTGCAGAGAAGATTTTCTCTAACAAAGATTTCGTCATTGCTCAGAGTGAGCGAAGATTTGATTATTGATAACTGGAATAGCCTGATAAGGTGGGGGGTAATATTTGAAAAGTTTAATGGAATATATTCTATAAATCCTGTTATAGAACATCATATAATTGAGAAGTTTCAAAACATGAAATTATTATGACACTGTTAACTATTATTTTTCTTGGCATAGTCCTTTTCATTTCAATGAGGGTAATAATATATTTTACTGGTTTTGCTATAAGAGGAACACGAATTAGTAATACTATAATCAGGGTTATTCCAGTTGTAGAGTTTTCCCTTTGGACTGTTTTTTTGTTTTGGGCTGCATATGTTTTATTTGATGAATATTCATTTATGCCATCCTTACTTACGGTAATGGGATTAATTCTATGCCTGGCTATAGGTTGGTATATTGTAAGAGATTTAATTTCCGGGATGATTCTTAAATCTGAGAATGCTTTTGATACCGGACAATACTTGAAAACAAACTTCGCAGAGGGAATGATAAAAAGAATAGGCTATCTTTCACTTATGCTTGAAACCACAAATGGAGAAACTATAAAAATCCCATATTCTAAGCTTGCAAATCAGGTGCTTATTCGCCCACAGAAAGAGAGCATAAATAAATATTCTTCTATATCTCTTGAAATATCTGACAAATACAATCATTCAGAAATAAAAGAAAAGATTACCCGGGCGATTAATTCAACACCCTGGGTAATCTACAGTCGCAATCCGGAAATAATTATTTCTTCAAAAAACAACAATCATCTATTGATAGAAATAAGGTTTGTAACATTTTCAGATGAGCACACTAACAATCTAAAAAAACATCTAAAAGAATTCTGTACAGAAAACTTTCCAAGTTAGATTATAGTTCGTCAATGTTAATGTTAACTGTTGTTGTATCTTTGCTTTCAACAACAACGCCATCAACTATCCCAAGTACTACAGAAAACTCTCCGCCTATAGCTTTTGCAACAATCAAATCATATGTAATCGGAGCAAGAAAATCAATGTGATAGCTTCCTGAAACACCTACAACATCACTGCTAATTGCATTTGGAAAGCGAGGAGTTTCAGCAGCAGGATCAAGAGCTTCGTCATCTGAGTAAGTTCCTTGTGCGTAAGCATAAATCGCAATCTGAGAATCAACAGGAATATTTATTACACTTCCTACGATTTTTCCGGCTTGTTCATTTACAACTAATCTGATTTTAGGTTTTAAAATATACATTCCGGAAGCACCTGCATGCACAACAGACTTGCGAACATCAAAGTCGGCAGTTACTTCAACCACTCCATTTAAAGGAACAGTAAATGCACCAACTCCTTTAAAACCAGACTCACTGCCACTTGGAACAAATAAAGGCTCAATAGCTCCACCTTCAAATTCCAAATAACATCCTGGATTAGAAGGAGTTCCCATGCCATATACAGGAGCATCGAGAATAAACCTTATCTGAGTGTATGTGCCGGCTTCAAGTTCAAGATTCCCTAATAGAGAAGTTTCTCCATGAGTCAAATCCAGCAAATTGATAAGCTTAGGACCTTCAAATTCTTCAAAAACCTGCCAATCATTTTCGCCTCTATTTAAGTGATATTGAATTTCCGTTACTGTAATAAACACACCTGTAATTCCATCTGAATCAATAGGTGCATCAGTAATTGAGAGTTTTAAAGTCCCACTGTTTTTGTCTTTGTCGCAACTTGCGAACATAACAGCCATTGCTACTAGCATAGCCATTATAAATAACATCTTTTTCATAATTTATGTATTTATTTGAATAATTCTGTTTCAACAATCTAAGTAAAAAGGTTGTCTTGAATACAAGACGATGCAAAGTAGTAAAAGGTTGGAATTTGTTTATAAAATAGAATAAACAAGCGAGAAAGAAAGGTTTAATGAAGCATTACGAGTTTCGTTGAGATAATCAGGAATTATTTCATTTCCCGAGAAAACATTGTTTAACCCAATTCTTGCTCCGATACCAGTGTTGAAATACAATTGTGGAGTAATCTTAATTGGGTATTCATATCCAAAATAAATTCCGTAGTTATAATTATGATAATCCTCTTTAACATCAGTTCGTAAGCCATTAATATCCTGGAAAGCATTTTTCATAATATCAGTATATGCACCAAGAGCAACATTATGTTTACCAGTGTTTTGATTTAGAGTGTATTTCATTTGTAATAAAATTGAATAATAATCAATCATTATCGTGTTGGTAATATATTTACCATTTAAATACTCATTATAGCTTTGCTTTTGTTTATTTTGCCAAAACAATTCAGCCTCAAGCGCTATTTTGTCGTTAATGCTGCTGCCTAATAAAACCCCAAAATTCTTTCCAAATGACAGATTAGTTGCCGTAAGCTCGTCGCTCTTTAGTCCTGTATAAGTCTTATTATTAAGCATCCATGTATTTGCAAACTGCCCTGTTAAGCCAACATACAAATTTGAGAAAGCTCTTTTAGCATAATTGTCTCCAATTCTATCTTGTAATGTCCAATTTTCAAACTGATCAGCAATTTCTATATTACTTTGGTTAGTAATTTCAATGCTATTATGAGCTAATAATATAGGTTCTACAGAAAGCTCATCAATTATAATATGTTGCTCAACTAAAACATTTTCCGATAAAGTTGGCATATTAATAATATTCAGAAATTGAGAATTGTTGGGATTTTCGTTATCGCTTAAGACAATGTTTGACTCATAAATATTTTGTACAGGAAAAATGTGATTTTCAACTTCAATTACATCATCTACTTTTTCAGTCACATTAACATTATTAATGCTCGATGACTTATTTGCAAGATATATTATCATTCCGCCAATGCCCAAAAGGATTATTAATGAAGCAGCTATGCTCAAATAGAAAAATTTACTCCTTTGCTTTTGAGTGTCCAGTGCTACAGTAATTTTGGGCCAAACAAGATCAATATCTAGCTCGTCCTGAATAGAATTCCAAGCCTCTTCAGGAGGAAACTCATCATTGTTGTCTACAATTGATTTATACCAGAATTCTATATTATTATCTTCTTTCATAAATTTCTGCCAGCCAGTTTTTTAATAATCCTCTAGCTCTATTATATTGAGACTTAGAAGTTCCTTCTGAAATATGCAATTCTTCAGCTATTTGCTTGTGCGTATATCCTTCCATGGCGAAAAGATTAAAAATAACCCTAGCACCTTCGGGTAATTTCTTAATAAACTCAACCAATTCTTGAAGTTGTAATCGCGGGAGTATATTGCTATCAATATAACCTTGATGTTCAACTATTTCCTCTTTAAGATGCTTGTCAATATTTTTCCTTTGCCTAATTAAGTCAATTGCTGTATTAACAACAATTCTTCTAATCCATCCCTCAAGAGAACCTTCATTTTTAAAAGAGTCTATTTTATTAAAAACCTTAATAAAACTCTCTTGCAGTATATCCATTGCAAAATCTCTGTCGCCTGCATAACTCAAGCACACTCCATACATTTTTTTGGCAAACCTACGGTAAAGGATCTCCTGATATTGTCTTTTACTATCAAGGCATCCAATTATGAGATCATTGTCACTATAAAGTTCTATACTCATAAGGTTTATTCGAAAACAACTTTCAAGCTGTTTTGTATTCTTGGCGCTATGCTATTATAAATATCTGTATTATGTTGATTGTTAATAATAATATTAGGTATCTCATTAATGTATGTTGTTTCAGCATTCATAATTTGCCCAACACTAATAAATCTGAAAATTAAATCAGCATCAACAATTGTTAATGCGCTAGAGAGTTTGTCTTTTCTCAGAATAATGTTATTCTGACCTTGTTGTTTGTTCGATGCTTTAATTGTAATCTTTTCGGAATAGTTATGCTCAAATCGAATCTTTTTTTCAATATTACCAGCCTTAAAAACACCTTCAAGAATAAGAGGAATTCTATCAATATTACTTAAATGAAAAACAATATCAATTTTTTTATAGACACCTTGAGGAATATCAAATTCAACATCGAAATTTGTTGTTAGATCAGACAAAATTGCAACAACTGGTTCAGGGAAAACTGAAATGAAATAAAAATCTTGACCTTCTTCCCTTCTTCCATCAAACTCAATCGCATCAACAATAAGAACACCACTTTCAATTAAAAAATATGGAGAAGATTCATTTGGATTATATTGATAATTCTTTGTCTCGCTATCATGATATGCAGAATACATACCGAATTCAAAAATGACTTTAGCAGGTAAAGTGAGCTCGTCTTTTTGACAAGAAGCCAAAACGACAAAGCTAAATACAATTATAAATAAAAATCGTTTCATACCTCTACCAATTACAGTTTAATTAAAAGACGAAAATATAAACGGAAAAGTTGGAATGAGGCTTAAAAATATTTATAATTCTAATTGTATGTTTTTTCCTTAACCAGTTTTCCGTTTTTAAACTTCATTTTTTGAAGCAATTTGCCATCAGGCGCCCATGTATTCCAATTGCCATGTTTTTCATTTTTGCGATAATAGCCTTCTTGTTTTTTTACTCCATGTTTGTAGAAAACTATAAAATGTCCTTCCGGTCTGTTATCAACAAATTGTTGCTGACGAATTTTCCATCCTGCATCATCATAAAAATACCAATCGCCATGTTTTGCTCCTTTTAAGTATGGCCCTTCCTCCATAAGTTTATTGTTTGCATACCATTGTTTCCAGACGCCATTCTCAAGGCCTTCTTCAAAGTCTCCTTTTGATCGCATATTTCCATTATCATGCCAGTGTTGCGACAGTCCATGTCTTAGGCTTTGACGTTCTCCATCAATTTCTTTAACAATGTAGTTTACGAGATATCTTTTCTTACCATCTTCAAACCAACCTTCCCACAACCCATCCATTACGCCCATGCTAAAGGAGCCACGATCCTTCATCCTTCCGTTTTCGTACCAGCTTTCCCAAACACCATTTTCTTTTCCATCAAGAAAATGACCTTCATGGCTTTTCTTACCATCTTCATAGTATGTAGTCCATAACCCCTGCCTTTTACCGTCTACAAAATCTCCCTCTCTAAGTTTTTCTCCGGTAAAATAAAAATAAACCCACTTTCCATGTTGAACGCCCTCTTTAAAATTGCCGGTACTTGCTTTTATTCCATTTCTCTGATAAAAAATCCAGGTGCTATCCTGAAGGTCTTCTTTAAGACTTCCTTCCATTTCAAGAGTCTCATTTTCATACCACCAGTAAGCATATCCATTAAGTCGGCCTTCAAAATACTTGCCTTTAAATTCTTTATTCCCATTTTCATAAAAAAGTTCACTTTCTCCTTGCTTCTTCCCTGCTACATAATTAGACTTTTCCTTAACATTTCCATTTTCATAATAGAAAGTCCATAGCCCATGCATCAAAGAATTTTTAACACCGCCTGTTTTCTCAATTTTTCCATCCGGATACCAACTTTTAGAAATACCTTCTTCTATTTGCACCTCAGCCCACTTTATTCCATCATCATACCAATATTCCCAAAGACCTGTCTTTTCGCCACTTTTATAGTTTCCTTCCGACCACTTCTGACCATTTAGATACCAATATGTCCATTTGCCGGTTTTTACATTATCAACTTTAACCCCTTCTTCACTTTTTGTTCCATCAGGATAAACATAAGAGTGCTTCCCTGTGGTTTGATCTAGCGTTAAACTTAATAATCCAGTGTTTGACCAATATTTCCAAATGCCAATTTTTTCTCCGTTGAGAAAATTACCTTCCGACAGCTTCTCTCCATCTGTTTGATAATACTGCCACAATCCTTGTTTAACACCATCTATTAACAACCCACTCTTCTCAGTAATTCCTGAATCATAAAAAGAGGTGAAAACATTGCTTGTATAGTTAATAGAATGAGTTTTAACGCCTTCAGAGTTAAAAAAAGTCCATTCATCTATTCTAACACCATAATCATAATTTCCATTTTCACGAAGAATCTCGTCCTGATCGTAATACTTCCACAAACCGTGCTTCTCTCCTTCGCTGAATTCGCCGAGCCCTTTAAGTTCGCCATCTTCGGCTCTCACAGAAATCTCCTGAGAAATGGCAACACTTGTTGAAATAACTGGAAAAGTTAATACAAAACAAATCAAATAATTAATTGCTTTCTTCATTTTATTAGGGTTTGAATTACAACAGTCTTGAATAAGAAACAACAATGCTAATATCACATTAAATCAAACGCAAAATTAACAAAAACCTTGTTGAGAAAAAGCAGAAAGAAAGAATTTAACTTGATCTGGTAATAGTAAATTCTACTAAGGCTTTAAGAGATTCTCTGGCTTTGCATTCCGGCATCATATTCAGCCCTGATATTGCTAAGTTTTTATATTCGTCCATTTTTTGTTCTGCATAATCAATCCCGCCTTTTTCTTTTACTAAAGTAATTAGTCTATCAACTTTTTCTTCATTATGATTATGCTTTTTAACAATTCTGAGTATTTTTCTTTTTTCAAGGTATGATGAATTGTTAAGAAGGAATATAAGTGGCAGAGTTAGTTTTCTTTCTTTAATATCAACTCCTGAGGGCTTGCCGGATCTTTTTGTGTTTTCCAAATCAATAAGGTCGTCTTTTATCTGGAATGCCATACCGATATTCTCACCTATACTATAAAGCTTTGAGATAATTTCTTCACTTGCGCCTGCAGAGGCAGCTCCGCATGCAAAACAAGAAGCAATTAGGGAAGCCGTTTTCTGACGTATTATTTCGAAATAAATTTCTTCCTTTATGTCGAGTTTGCGTGCTTTTTCCATTTGCAACAACTCACCTTCGCTCATTACTTTTACGCTGTTGGACACTATTTTCAGAAGATCATGGTCGTTGTTTTCTACTGAAAGAAGCATGCCCCTCGACAATAGATAGTCACCTACTAAGACAGATATTTTGTTTTTCCATAATGCATTTAGAGAAAAGAATCCTCGTCTTTCGTTTGAGTCATCAACAACATCGTCGTGAATAAGGGTTGCCGTATGGAGCAACTCAATAAGAGCAGCAGCCCTATATGTTTTTTCTGAAATTTCCCCACAAAGCTCTGCTGATAAAAACACAAAAAGAGGCCGCATTTGCTTACCCTTAGGCTTTACAATATACCTTGTGATAGTATTAAGCAATGGAGCTCTGCTCTTCATTGTCTCACGAAACAAGACATTGAATTTGTCGAGATGCTTATTGAGCGGCGCCTGTATCTCCTTAAGAGTCATTAATTTGATTTTCAAGCCCAATTATTAATTTAACCGACTGTCGACTTATGACTTATGACCGTCGACTGCCGACTATCGACTTACTACCTCTTCCTAATATCAATTCTTTTAGCAACAACTTCCGAAATCTTTTCAATAGGAATTCTGTCTTGTTGCATAGAATCGCGTTCTCTAATAGTAACGGTATTATCCTGCATTGTATCGTAGTCAATAGTAATACAGTAAGGTGTGCCTATGGCATCCTGACGTCTATATCTCCTTCCGATAGCATCTTTTTCATCATACTGGCACATAAAGTCGTACTTGAGATAATCAAAAATCTCTCTTGCTTTATCGTTAAGACCGTCTTTTTTAACAAGAGGTAAAACAGCTATTTTTATAGGTGCAAGCGCGGGCGGTATGTTCATTACAACCCTTTCAGAGCCATCTTCAAGTGTTTCTTCATTATATGAGTTGCTGATAATTGCCAAGAACATTCTATCCAGACCAATAGAAGTTTCCACAACATAAGGAACATAACTTTCATTTGTTACAGGGTCGAAAAATTGTAGTTTCTTTCCTGAGTATTTCTGATGTGATGCAAGGTCAAAATCAGTACGAGAGTGAATCCCTTCAAGTTCTTTAAATCCAAATGGAAATTCAAACTCGATATCAGCAGCAGCATTTGCATAATGAGCAAGTTTGTCATGATCATGGAATCTGTATTTTGACGCAGGAATTCCTAGAGCTGTGTGCCATTTCATACGATGTTCTTTCCAGTATTCGTACCAATGTTTCTCTTCTCCGGGTTTAACAAAGAATTGCATTTCCATTTGTTCAAACTCCCTCATTCTGAAAATAAATTGTCGGGCAATTATTTCATTACGGAAAGCTTTACCAATTTGGGCAATACCAAATGGCAGTTTCATTCTGCCGGTTTTTTGCACGTTAAGATAGTTAACAAAAATACCCTGAGCAGTTTCCGGCCTTAAGTACACCAAAGAAGCGTCTTCGCTAAGTGAGCCGATTTGCGTGCTAAACATAAGGTTAAATTGACGAACATCTGTCCAGTTGCGCGACCCTGACATCGGACAAACAATTCCAAGTTCCTCAATCAAAGCCTTAACATCTTTAAGGTCGTTAGCTTCTAGAGATTTCACGAAGCGTGACATGATTTGCTCAATTTTTTGCTTGTTTTCAACGACTCTGGGATTTGTTTCAATAAACATATTCCTATCAAACTTATCCCCAAATCTTGATGCTGCTTTTTCAACCTCTTTCTCAATCTTATCTTCAATTTTTGCCACATATTCTTCAATAAGAACATCCGCACGATAACGTTTTTTGGAGTCTTTATTATCGATCAATGGGTCGTTGAATGCATCAACGTGTCCGGAAGCTTTCCAAACCGTAGGGTGCATAAAAATCGCTGAATCAATTCCAACAATATTTTCGTGATACTGCACCATTGATTTCCACCAATAATCCATGATGTTTTTTTTCAGCTCCGAACCGGTTTGGCCATAATCATATACAGCACTTAGTCCGTCATAAATTTCACTTGATTGGAAAATAAATCCATACTCCTTGCAATGTGCAACAATTTTCCTAAATACGTCTTCTCCTTTTGTACTCATGTTCTTATGTTTGTTTTAAATATAATATCCTTAAACCCTATACCCTTATACCCTATACCCTATACCCTTTATACCCTATACCCCTATGCTCTCTGCCCTTTGCCCTAAGCCCTACGCCCTACGCTCTCCTATTAACAATAACCTTCACGCTTTTAGGTACGATTCCAAATTCTAATGGTGAATGACCAAGAGATTCCCCGTCAGCTTCTATCATAATAGGAATTTTAGATTCAATAAAAATACTTTTAGCAACGAAAGTCTCAACTCTTTTGTGCTTCGCGATGGTGCCGTTATAAAGCCTTCTAACACTTGCTATTACCCTAAGCGGACTCATATGCTTTATTAAGGTAACATCCAATAAACCATCATCAGGTATTGCATTTGGAGTTTGTTGCATTCCTCCGCCATTATACTGACCGATACCTATTCCTATACTGAATATTCGGTCATTTACAACATGATTGTCAACTGTAACCTTAGTATTTGTAGATTTATAAGAAAACAACACAGATATAAGGTTTTTGATATAAAGAAGTGGATTCGACTTCCCATTCTCTTTATCTAAATTGGTTTTATTGGCTACCATGGCATCAAATCCTAGTCCTGCCATATTTACAAAATATCTTATTTTTTGAATTGTTTCATTATAAAACTTCACAATACCTGCATCCTGAAGTAAAGTTTGCTCTTCTTTAATAATGCTTATTGCTTCGACATAATCAACAGGCATGTTGAATGTTTTAACCCAGTCATTTCCGGTACCAACTGATATCATTCCGAGTGTTATTTCGGTTGTAGGTACAATTTCCTGTTGAAATATTCCATTAACAGCTTCATTCATTGTTCCGTCGCCACCAACTACAATAATTTTCCTGAACCCCTCTGCTATTTTCTCCTGAACTAATTCAATAGCATGAAGCTTTCTTTCAGTAAAAACAGCTTCATATTCAAAATTATGTTCATTCAGTATATTAGAAATATCCTCCCAATCTTTAAAGCCTTTACCCACTCCTGCATTAGGATTAACCAATATTAACCACTCTTTTTTTATGCTATTTTCCATTAAAACATTTTTAAATGAATGCTTAACAATAATAAGCAAAAATAGCCTGATTTGTTTAATGATATGATATTATTTGACATTTCAGGAATGTGCAAAATTATGAAACAAATTTGAAAATTAGGTATTAAAAAACCGGAAGTTTCCAGTTCCTGTCGGAAGCTGGAAATTCCTAGCGGTAGAAGGAACTGGAAGCTCCAAAGGACTTCCAGCTTCCGAATTTATTTCAACCCCGCTAAATACTTTGCAATCTGAACAGCATTTGTAGCAGCTCCTTTCCTGAGATTATCAGAAACAATCCACATATTCAAGGCATTTTTACATGATTCATCACGTCTTAGTCTTCCAACAAAAACATCATCTTTACCTTCAGAGTATAGTGGCATTGGGTAAATGTTGTTTTTAACATCATCCTGGAGTGTCACTCCGGGTGCGTTTTTCAGGATATTTCTCACATCTTCAATTTCAAAATTCTTTTCAAACTCAACATTAATCGCCTCCGAATGCCCTCCAATAACAGGGATTCTAACTACTGTTGCCGTTACCATAATACCAGGATCCTGCAGAATCTTTCTAGTTTCATGCACAAGTTTCATTTCTTCGGAAGTATATCCATTTTCAAGAAATTCACCTCCATGTGGAAAACAGTTTAAATCAATCTGATAAGGATAAATTTTTGCAGTCGATTCTCCTTTGCGTTCTTTCATAAGTTGACCAACAGCAGCTACGCCTGTTCCGGTAACCGACTGATAAGTTGCAATTACCAATCTTTTTATCTTATATAATTTATGAAGAGGAGCAAGTGCTACAACCATTTGAATAGTGCTACAGTTAGGGTTTGCAATGATTTTAGTGTTGCTGTTTATAGAATGCAGATTTATTTCCGGAACAACTAGAGGAACATTATGATCCATTCTCCAAGCCGATGAATTGTCAATTACAAAGCAGCCTTTTTCAGCAAATTTTGGAGCATATTCTTTTGACACACTTCCTCCGGCTGAAAAAATTGCCACATCGGGCTCTGCTTCAATTGCGCTTTCAATGCTCATAACACTATAATCCTTCCCATTGAAAACAACTTTTTTTCCAACAGACCTCTGTGAAGCGGCCGGGAAAAATTCAGATACATTTATATTTTGCTCCTCCAGAACTTTAATCATAACACTACCAACAAGTCCTGTTGCTCCTACCAATGCGATTTTCATATTCCTGATTGTTTAATGTTGTTAAATACCAAAAACTTTCACGCAAAAATACTTATATTTACAGCCTTAAGGAAAATTAATAAAAAATTATGTTCATCATGAAAAGAGTTTTTTTTCTGGCATTGATTTTACTAAGCCAAATTGCAATATTAAACGCACAATTTTCGGATAATTTTAGCTCAGGGGCTTTAGATCCGGCATGGATAGGAGATAGAGCGAGTTTCCGTGTTGAAGATGAAATTCTCCGATTAAATGCTATGGACGCAGGCAAATCATATCTAGTACGTGCATCAGAATCAATTAAAGATACACAATGGGATTTCTGGGTAAGAATTACTTTTGAGCCTTCAGACAATAATTATCCGCTTATTTATTTGGCGTCAAATAACAATAACCTAAATGAAGCACTAAACGGATACTACGTAAGAATTGGAAAAACCGGCACTGATAATAAAAGGCTTTACTTTTTTAGACAAGATGGAGAAACTGCTGTGCAATTACTACGAGGTCCATCTAATATTGCATCCACAAGTAATAATGTTATTCGGGTGAGAGTAACCAGAGATTTGAATGGCAAGTGGGATTTTTACGCAGACCCAAGTGGTTCTAATCTCTTTCTTCCACAAGGCAGTGTTACTGACAATACATACAATTCAACTTCTTATTTTGGAATTAAATGCATTTATACAGTTAGTAACATCAATAGATTTTATTTTGACGATATAAAAATTGGAGATATTGTTCCGGATGTTACAAAGCCTATTGTAAAACATTTAGTGCCAATAAATTCAACAACTATGGAAATTCATTTCAGCAAAGCTATTGATGAGGCTACGGCTGAAACTACCACAAATTATTTTGTAAATAATGGCATTGGAGCACCTGCAATTGCAGAAAGACTTGACAACAAGCCATATATTGCAAGGTTAATATTTGCTCAGGAATTTATTCCTCAATCTGTGTATAATCTTTCCGTGTCAAATGTTCAGGATGTTTTTGGAAATGTGATGAATGATTTTTCCGGTGATTTTTCATTATACTATCCTCAAAAATATGATGTTGTATTTAATGAGATAATGCCTAAGCCTTCTCCTGCTGTTGATTTGCCAGCTTATAAGTTTATTGAACTTTACAACACAAGTAATTACCAAATCAACCTTGAAGGTTGGACATTTAAGTCAGGGTCTGACCCTGTTAAAGATTTACCATTTGGCCTATTACCTCCTAAAGGATATTTAATATTAGTAAATTCACCAGACCTACCTTTTTTTAGTTCCATAAATAATGTAATAGGAGCAGAACTTGGCGTTAATTATCTTACTAGCACAGGAAGAACGCTTATATTAAACGATTTAAATGGAGATATAATTCATACAATCTCTTATACTGACAAATGGTATAACGACACCTCAAAAGACGATGGAGGTTGGTCAATTGAACAAATTGACCCTTATAACTTTTGTGGAGGTAAAAACAATTGGAAAGCTTCTATTTCTCCAAAAGGAGGAACTCCTGGAGAGGTTAATTCAGTGAATGCAAACAATCCTGACAATACACAGCCCGAGCTCCTGAGGGCGGGTTTTGACGATGTTTATAATATTACACTCTTTTTTAGTGAGCCAATGGATGAAACTACCTTAGTTTCTAAAAACAATTATGAAATTGACAATGGAATTGGAACTCCGGTAGAAGTAAATCCTGTTTCGCCTGATTTTCAGTCAGTAAGGTTAATATTATCCTCTCCCTTGCAAAGCGGGACTATTTATACTGTTAGTGTTGCATCTTCTTTAGCTGATTGCTCAGGAAATCTTATTAATAAAAAAACAGCCAAAGTTGCTATTCCGGTGCTTGCCGACAGTTTGGATATTGTTATAAACGAGTTATTGTTTAATGCACCTACTGGTGTCTCAAGATATATCGAACTTTACAACAGATCTCAAAAAGTAATAGACCTCTCAAAATATAGAGTTAGTTCAAGAGACACTATTGCAAATATTTTAACAAGCATCCAAGATATCAGTCAAAGTAGCTATCTTTTATTTCCTCAGGAATACGCTGTAATTACTACTGACCCTGAAAGTGTAATGAGAACATATCCATTTCATGACAAATATTCATTTATACAAATAGGTACAATTTCAAGTATGACAACAACTAGAGGCATTGTAGTGTTATCACACATAAGTATGAAAATTATAGATCAGCTTGTATATACCGACAAAATGCATATCCCATTACTGGTTGACAAAAAAGGCATTGCACTTGAAAGGCTAAACCCTGAAAGGCCATCAAACGATATATTTAACTGGCATTCTGCAGCCGAAGGTTTTGGTTTTGGAACACCGGGAATTAAAAATTCACAATTTACAAACAACATCGCCACACAAGAAGACCCTATTGTTGTACATCCGGAGATATTTTCGCCCGACAATACAGGTCATAACGATGTGTTAAACATTGCTTATGAATTTCCAGAGCCGGGATATGTTGCTAACATAACAATTTTCGACACTAAGGGAAGACCTGTGAGAACTCTAACCAGAAGCTATTTACTTGCAACAAAGGGTGTAATTACGTGGGATGGAACAACAGATGATAATCAAAAAGCCTATATTGGAATTTACATTATTCATGTAGAAATTTTCGACACAAAAGGCAATGTAAAACATTACAAGAAAACAGCAGTACTGGCAGGTCGATTGTAATTGTCAGGATGCAATAGCAAGAGTTACAACACTGATTTTCACTCCTTTTATTTCAAGGAGTTTTTGGCAGCAGGACTCAATTGTGGCTCCTGTTGTTAAAACATCGTCAACTATCAAAATATGTTTGTTTTCAAATTTTGATGAATCTCTAACTGCAAAAACTGTTTCAACATTTTCCCAGCGAACAAATCGCGCCTTCCTTGTTTGTGTTTGCGTTTTTTCAACTTTTGCCAAACCTTTTATATTGATGGGTTTATTTAATGACTCTGCAATGCCTTTTGCAATAACTTCGCTCTGATTATAACCGCGCTTTCTTTGCTTAGCAGGATGCATAGGAACAGGTACTATAAGGTCGATACCAGAAAAGTTCTTTGAATTTGCCAACTCATTACCATAAAGCTTCCCTAAATAATAACCTATCTGTTGCTTCCCGGAATATTTAAGCTTATGCATAAGTTCCTGAACTCTGCCTCCTTTATGAAAATATAAAAAAGCAGCCGTTGATTCAACGGGGATTCTACCTCGAAATATTTTCTCCATAGGATTATCATTGTCATTATGAAAAAATGTTTTGGGCAAACTATAAATACAGCTGGTGCATATCGACTTTTCATTGCCTGCTAAAGACACATTGCAACAAAGACATAAATCAGGAAATATTAAACCTAAAAAGCTTCTAAACAAATTCATTATCATGATTTTTGTTTGTTATAGATGTATAAAAAAAATACCTTTGCACGTTGTATAAGAGCAAATAATGCCCAAAAAAACAAAAAAAACAGATAGAAAAGCTGATTTTGAACACTTTTTTTAAAAAAAAGAAACATTTTGTATTGTATTATCGTAATAGTTCATAAACGGCTTAATATATTAGTAATTAATTAAAACCGAAATTAAAAAAAACAATGGAAGAAAGAGTGAATACAAATTCAGGCGTAGATAGCACAAAAAGCAAATTAAAACTTTACCAATGGGCTTCATTCGTAATGTTATTAATTATAGGTCTATTAACTTACATGCTAATTGACACAAGGCAATCATTAGAGACTACAACTACAGAAAAAACATTATCACAGGATGAAAATTTACAGCTCAAAAATGAGCTAGATTCAATGATATTTGAGTATACTGCAATAAAGTTAGAATATGACAGTGTTTTATATGATAAAGATTTAGTTATTCAGGAAAAGGCAAAGGAGATTAATAAACTTATTGCTCAGCAAGCAGACTACCATAGAATTAGGAGACAACTTGATTTATTAAGAGACATAACTCAAAACTATGTTCGTGAAATTGACAGCCTTCATACAGAAAACAAGGTGTTAAAAGCAGAAAATGTAAGAATGCAAGATGAAATTCGCACGGTTGTAAAACAATCAGAAGCCTTAACACAAACAAAACAACAACTTGAGGAAAAAGTTGAAATTGCAGCAGGATTAAGAGCATTTCAGATGTCGGCTATTGGAACAAGAACAGCAGGATTCAGAAATACTGAAAGAGAAACTGATAAGGCAAAAAGAGTTGAGAAGATTAAAGTTTGCTTTGTGATTGCGGAAAATCCAATAACTCAACCCGGAAGAAAAAATGTTTATATGCGTATAGCGGCTCCAAATACTGAAATACTAAGAATTAGTGATGATGATTCTTATTCATTTGTTTTCAGAGAAGAGACTCTTCAATATTCTATAAAAAGTCATTTTGATTACAACAATAAAAACATTGATATGTGCCTGACATGGGATAAAAACAAAGATTTTGATCCCGGTCAGTATTTGATTTCAATTTTCACAGATGATGCCCTAATGGGAGAAACATCCTTAACTTTGAATTAACATTTTTACCCCCTAATAAATTATTACTATGGAAAAAGTAAACAAACCAGCTACAACAACTGCCACACCTAACCAAACACCAAAAAAGCAAAAAACTAAAGGTGTTGGCGCAATAATCTTTTTGTCAATTTTTGCCCTTATTCTTGCAGTAGGCGGCGGGTTGCTTTTACGTGAAGTTTTAGAAGTTCGCCATGAAGCAGAAAATGCAAAAACCCAAAATCAGCTTATAGCAAAGGAAAGAGATGAACTTCTTAAGCAACTTGACGCACTTGAAGCAGAATTTCAAAAACTTAGCCTGGAATTTACCGGTATGGAAAAAGACCTTGGCTCGGAAAGAACAAAAATTGCCAGACTTAGATCACAACTTCAGGGAACAGGTGGATTTGGAGATCCTACATTACAAGCAAAAATTGATGAACTTGAAAGACTTCTTGCAGGTTATCAGCAAGAAGCGGAATCTCTAAAAAGTGAAAATCAAATGTTGGCAGGCGAAAAGTCTCAAATTCAGAATTCCCTAAACCAGACAACTGCCCGCAATTCTCAACTTGAAAGAGAAAAAAGAGAAATTGAAGAACAGCTTAAAAAAGCATCAATTCTTTCTATTTCTAGCATAGAAGCTAATGGTGTGCGCGTAAAACGTAAAGGTGACGAACCAACAAATAAAGCTAAAAAAACTAGTAAAGTTCAAGTATGCTTTACAATTAATCAAAACCTTGTGGCTACTCCTGGCAACAGAGATTTCTACGTTAGGATTATTGATCCGGGCAATAAGGTTCTTACTGCATTCCCCGACGATACATTCAACTATCAGGGTGATGAATTATCTTTCTCCGTTCAGAGAACAGTTAATTTCCAAAACAATGCGCAAGATATTTGCATGATTTACAGCCAAAGTAACAAGTTCACTAAAGGATATTACAACATTGTAATATTTTCTGAAGGATATGAGCTTGGCTACAAACTAATGGAGTTGAAATAATACTACACAATATTAATTGGAGGCCGGCACTGATTTCAATGCCGGCCTCTTTTTTTAGGAGTAATTCTATAATCAATTTTATTACTTTTGCAATTGTCATTTTATAAAACATTTATTATGAAGATTTCCTATAATTGGCTGAAAGAATACATTAATATAGATATTGAAGCAGAGAAACTATCCGAGATACTTACATCTTGCGGACTAGAGGTGGAGGGGCTAGAAAAGACCGAGAGTATTAAAGGCGGTTTGAAGGGCGTTGTTATCGGGCAGGTTAAAAAATGCGTTAAACACCCTGATGCAGATAAACTATCGGTTACTCAAGTTGATATCGGGCATGGTGATTTATTACAAATTGTTTGCGGCGCTCCTAATGTTAGAGAAAATCAGAAAGTTGTTGTTGCAACAGTAGGCACAACATTACATACAATAAAAGGAGAACAGTTTGAAATTAAAAAGGCTAAAATTCGAGGACAAGAAAGTTTTGGAATGATTTGCGCTGAAGATGAGATTGGGATAGGAACTTCTCATGACGGGATTATAGTTTTGCCGGAGTCTGCAAAAACCGGAACTTCTGCTGCTGAATATTATAATGTATCTCAAGATGTTGTTTTTGAAATAGGTCTTACCCCAAATAGAGTAGATGCATCATCACACATTGGTGTTGCAAGAGATATTGTTGCTGTATTAAATGCTACAAAGAATAATAAAAATGATTTTCTAACAATTAACAAACCATCTCTAAATAGCTTCAAACCAGACAATAATTCAAGGTTCATTGATGTGATAATTGATGATGCAGAAGCTTGTCCAAGGTATTCAGGCATTACCATTTCAGGAGTTACAGTTAAAGAATCTCCGGAATGGCTTCAGCAAAAACTTAAATCAATTGGGTTAAAGCCAATTAATAATATAGTCGACATAACAAACTTTGTTTTGCATGAAATAGGGCAACCGCTTCACGCATTTGATGCGGATAAAATCAAGGGTAACAAAGTTATTGTTAAAAAATCGCCTAAAGGAACAAAATTCATCACACTTGATGAAAAAGAAATAGAACTCACTGGTGAAAATTTAATGATATGCAATACTGAAGAACCAATGTGTATGGCAGGTGTTCTTGGTGGATTGAAATCCGGTGTTACAGAAGAAACTAAAAATATATTTTTGGAAAGTGCATACTTTCAGGCTGCTTCAATTAGAAAATCCTCAAAGCATCACGACATAAAAACTGATGCTTCATTCCGATTTGAGAGAGGAACAGATCCTCATATTACAGTTTTTGCGCTGAAAAGAGCTGCTATGCTGATAAAGGAAATAGCCGGAGGCATCATTTCGTCTGAAGTTGTTGATAGATACCCCAAAGAAATTATTTGTAATACAGTTTCTCTAAGTTATAAGAATGCTGATTCCTTAATAGGCAAAAAGATTGATAGAAACATTATTAAGAATATTCTAGAATCACTTGAAATTAAAATACTATCAGAAAATGAACAGGGACTAAGTTTGGAAATTCCAGCTTTTAAGGTTGATGTTTTTAGGGAAGCTGATGTGATTGAAGAGATTTTAAGAATTTATGGGTATAATAATGTTGAAATTCCGGATAAGTTTACTTCATCAATTGTTCTCTCTCCAAAGCCGGATAAAGAACTTTTGCAAAACGCTATTTCTGATATGCTATGCAGCAAAGGCTTCGTTGAAATTATGAATAATTCTCTAACCAAGATTGAATATTATAAAAACGAAGGACTTGAAACAGCGGTAAAAATGCTCAACCCCTTAAGCCAGGATCTTAATGTATTGCGTCAGGATCTCCTTTATGGAGGCCTTGAAGTAATTGCTTACAATCAAAACAGAAAGGTTAACGACCTTAAAATATTTGAATTTGGAAATGTATATTCATTAAAAAATAACACTTCTCAAGATAATCAAGGTTTGAGCAAGTATAAAGAAAAAACTCTGCTTTCATTGTTTCTTACAGGCGATCAAAAACCTGAAAGTTGGTACTCTGGTTCTGTAAAAGCAGATTTCTTTGAATTAAAAGGATACGCTGTTTCAATACTTTCAAGACTTGGTATTTATGAAAGGAATATTAAAACTGAAGAGATTATCAATGATTCTTCATTTTCAAATGGTCTTACATTTTTCATAAATGAAAAACAAATTGCAAAAGCTGGTTATGTAAATAAATCATTTTTGAAGAGATTTGACATTAAAGGTGATGTATATTATGCAGTTTTTGAATGGGATAATCTTGTAAAACTTGCCGGAAAAACTCAAGTATTGTATAAAGAAATATCAAAATTCCCTGAAGTTAGACGAGATCTTGCACTTATAATTGACAAATCTGTAAACTTCGCTCAAATTGAAGCTCTGGCTTATAAAACAGAGAAGAAACTTCTTAAAAAAGTTGGCTTGTTTGATGTTTACCAAGATGATAACAAAATTGGAAAGGACAAGAAGTCATATGCTGTTAGTTTTATTCTTCAGGATGAATCTAAAACTCTCACAGACAAGGAAATCGATAAAGCTATGGATAATCTGCTCAAGAATTTCCAATCTGAATTAGGCGCATCTATTAGATAAAAAAAAGCCGGAAAAATTTTTCCGGCTTTTTTTATTCATTAACTAAGATTACTGAAGAATCAGTTTTTCCACCTTAATGATATCACCTGACTGAATTCTGACATAATAAATGCCTTTTGCAAACTCACCCAAATTCAATTTTTGGCTCACTCCTGCTCCATCACTGTTAAAGGTTTGTGATGAAACAACCTGACCTTGATAGTTTAGTATTGTCATATTTACAACACCCTTAATGCCGTTAAATTCAATATTAAATAAACCAGTTGATGGGTTAGGATAGATTTTAACATTATTGTCAATTTCAGAAATTCCAATTGTTTCATCTTCTAAAACTACATTAATTGTAAGATCTTCAACAACTGATAATATAATGTCACTTGCAGGCTTGAAGCCTTCTGCTGATACTGTATATTCATAATCCCCACTTGCCCATACTTCATATACAAATCCACTGCCACCCCATATATCTCCTGCATTATCATTTCCATCATATGCATCTAATTCTACTGATGCGCCTGTTATTACATCGCCGTCTTCATCTTTTACAACAAATGTAACTGTGAAGGTTTTTACAAGCATATTGGTATTGCCATATGCATGATTGCCCATGTTAAACTCTATTCTCCATGGATTATCATCAGACACATTATGATCTGCTTTATTCATGTCTATCTCCGATGCAAATATGGTTAGTGTGGCTGTTCCATCTCCATGATCTTCTAATTCATACCATTCTGAAGGAACTTCTGACCATTCTTCGCCATTCTGGAATTTAAAGCCTGATAAACTTGTTGCATCATGCCATAAAATCTCTATCTCCTTGTCTTCGTTTGGCCAATTCAGGTACATATCTATCTCATTCGGACTTATCGTGGCTGAAACAAATGACACATTTACTGTGATATATGCTCCGTATTCACCCGTATTCGATACTCCAGCTATTAGAACTAGCTCCCCTTCGAATATGTACGCGCCGGGAACACTACCATTAAAAACAGGTGTGCCATTATCCCAATCAATATCCAAAGAGACTGTTGTCGCATCTACGAGTGTTACCAAAACATTCTCAGGAAGATTCAAGTCTTCTATTGACGTAAGATAACTTACTGTTATTGGTGAAAAGCCTGATACTGAAGTTACATTTTTGTTTACAACTACTACAGTTACATATGCTTTTACATCTTCATCATTTAAGAATCCTGGAATAAGTTGAATCTCCCCTTCAAATAAATAAGAACCAAGTGTAGTTCCACTATATTCTGGTGTACCTTCATCCCAGATAACTTCCAGATACAATGAATATTCATCGTCGGTTGTAACCATAACTTCTGTTGGCAATTCCAAGGAGCCTAATGCTGTTCCATAGAATGCTGTTATATTCTCTAAAGTCTCTATAGATGCTAGCTGTTTCTCAGTATCAAATACAATAACATTTATTGTTGCTATGTAGTTTGATGTATTGATAATGTTGCCTTCAAGTTCTATTTCACCATCAAACACATATAATCCAACAACACCGCCATCATAAGCAGGAGTTCCGGAATCCCAAGTAACATTAAGTTCCACTTCAGTTTCATCTGCTAATGAAACTTTCACCTTTTCAGGAAGAGGAACATTATCTACTGTAGTACCAATAAAGACTTGAATATCGTTAATTGCATCAACTGCAACTATTTCAATTTCTGAAATATCACAAGAGATTAGAGCCACCCAACCCGGTCTTGTAACAGTAATATCAGCTTTGAATTGGAATGTTAGAGCTCCCTGTGCATTGCTCGCAGTAAAAGAGCCAGGAGAAGTTGTACCGCAGAAGGTACCTAAAAGTGGCGAACTAATATTTGGCCCATTGAAAATTTTTAGCCAATCCCATGCACACGTAGCGTTAAACTCAACATCGAAGCTTAAGAATTCCGCGATAATATTTGCGTTTGCGACTCCAGGGTAGAACGTATAAACAAATTGTTCGTTATTACTATAGTTTCCATTAGGTCCACCTGAATCATAGAAAATAGCATTGCAAGTAGTTTTATTTCCATTAGACATATTAACAATATCAGGCATATCACCTGTAGAGAATGTCCATGTTGGACAACCTTCAGCATGACCTGCCGTGTTGTGTGGTATCACTTTCCAAACATAGTTACTGTTTGATTCAAGTGTTACATTCATATTATTTACTGAAACAGTAGCTGTTACTTCAGCTGGTAATGAATTTTTGCCGAAATACACATCATAACTAAATGCACCGGAAACATTACCCCAGCTAACTTTTCCACCTGGCAAAAGAATAATATTGGAGGCAGCATTGGCAGGGGCAGGATTTTGCGCACAAATAGGAGGTTCATTAATATTTACAGATCTAAATATAGCCTCCCACCCTGTGTTAGCAATAATGCCATCAGAATAGAAATGGAAAGTAATTGCACCTGCCGCATTAGTAGCTAAAAAAGTTCCAGGAGAATTAGTTCCACAATATGTTCCAATTAAAGGAGCTGCCGTACTTGTTCCATTGTATATTTTAAGATAATCCCAAGCACAAGTAGCATTAGCTTCAACATCAAAATGTAAAAATTCAAACTCTAGAACCGTTCCAGGGTTCATAGGGTAAAAAGTCATAATGATATTTTCATTGTTTGCATAGTTTGCTGTTGGGCCACCTGTATCATAAAAACGTCCAATAGGAGCGGTAACTGTAGCAGACTGTCCCATCAGATAAATGGGAATAAGACCTACAACAATTTGCTTTGAATCTTCAAACGTATATTCCCCTGTAACAGCAGTATATAATAACTCAACAGCTTGTTCAATAGGAGTTTCTTCTAAAGCCGTAACATTAAAAATGGCTTCAGCTGATGCGCCAGGAGCTAATGGGCCTATTTCAAAGGCCTCAAGAGTGTTGATAGTTACCCAAGGACTCTCAGTATCAAGGGTAACAATCATATCCAAACTTACAGCATGTCCGATATTTTTAACATTTGTAATTATATCAGCAGTTTCGTCAGGGTCAAGAATTCCCGGAATGCCCATGCCACCATCATCGATAACTAATCCTTGGAAAACTAAAACAGGAGCATTAACAGTGATATTAAAAGTAGATTCCCAAACATCGTTTCCGTCGGTCATTTCAATGGTAAATCTAACTCTTTCCTGGTCAGGAATATTATCAGCAAAAGCTACTGTAAACGCGGCATCTAACAGTGACAATTCACCTGCTTCAATATCGCCCCAAGCACCATTACCTTCAATAATAGAAACATATGGGTTTTCTGAAGTAATTGTTGCAGTGATATTTTCAGCATTTTCAACTCCAACATTTTCAAGAGTTACATTAAGTAAAACTGTTTCGTTGTAATCAGCAAGGCCATTGTCATTTTCAGCAGAGTCGTCCATTGTAAGACTTTTGAAAACTACGTAAGGTCCTTCCGGAGGAATAATTCCAAGTTCGTCATTTATGTATGTTACTTTATTGTATGCAGTAATTGCCAAAGTAGCAACTCCCGGGGATTCTATTGGTTCGATAAATTCAACCAAAGCAGTTCCACCGCTAACAACAGCAGTTCCCAGAATAACAACTTCCTGAGTATCTTCATTTCGTCTTGTTATAGAAACAACTGCGCCTTCAGCGTTATCAACATTTACAGTAAAAGTGCTAAGGCCAAGCAGAATAACCGGATTGTAAGATGCAGAAATAACTTGTGGAATAGCTGTTCTAACCATTAGAGAAGGATCTCCAAAAAGGTTCCAAGTAACATGAGTTTCAGTACCTGAAGCACCATGAGCTGGAATCATTTTCATACTTCCGTTAATAGAAAGTCCACCAAATGTTCTTTTAATATGACCTCTTTTTTCAGCAAGTATAGTTACCATTTCATCCTGTCCTGTCATCGGTGGTTGCCAAGCCTGATTAATGGTTGACATTAACGTTCCAATTGCACCTGTTGGCTCCCCGTTATGAGTCGCTCTCATCCATGCTTCAGCAAAGCATGTAATTGTGGTAAAGTTTCCATTAACACATGCAACAGCCCAAATAAAAGGCAGCTTGCCTACATTTGTTAGAGCATTTACATGACTCGAATTATAATCAGCAACGCTCCAACCAGTGTCTGAACCATGGTTGCAATAGTTAATTATTGAAACCCCTGAGTTGATTTTTCCTGAAATACTTGTTGGAGTAGTATTTGTTACCCCTGGTACATTGCCATCATATTCCTTATAAACTACATTATAGGTATAGTTTAAGAGGGTGTCTCTTATAAAGTCCATATGTACATAATCAGCTTCTCCACCGTTATGTCCATTACCGGCGCCTTCATTTCTTGCTACGCCCATGCCATTTCTTAGCCATGTATCTGCCGTTGAAATGTCTCTTTCATAATGTATCATTCTTTGAACCTGTGTTTCCACCTGAGCAATATTTTGGGCAGAAAAACGTCCAACAAAAATCTCGTTATATTGATCAGAGCCAACAATAAAACCATATGCATTGTCAGAATGTCCCCAGCTTGTGCTGTTAGTAGGTATTTGAGGAGCATCACCAACTATAAGAAGGTAAGTAAAATCATTATTTGCATTATAATAATTTGTAACAAATGTTTTTATAGCTGCTGCGGTCGTACCTGCGGTCGATTTAGGTACAATCACTGTTTTTCTTCCTATTGTTCTTTTCCAATCAACAAAAGGTTTCATCGCATTCATATAATCATCAAAGCAAATAATCAGCATGCTTCCTTCTTCTTCAATAATTGTATAGCTTTTATCGAATGACTTATTATTAAGAAACATTCTGTCATAAATATGACTGAATTCGGGGTCGATCTTAACAACATTATCACGTCTTGAAAGTATGTTTTTTCCTGTGTTTCCTGTGCTGTATATTTCAAGTTCAATTTCATAATAAACACGGAGAGTTTTAGTCACAGCATTATATTGAAAAGGAAATATTGTAATTGTTTGACCTCTTACATCACGCATAATAAAAGGATCTTCAAGTTGCGCAATGTTGCCAGGCCAAAATGCATCTTTAAAATAAACATCGCCATATTCAAATGGGACATTCTCAGGATTTACATTTCTGTATAAATGTCCTTTTGAAGGAGCAATATCAATTCCCTTATAATCAACAAATTGAGAATTAACAACTTTGATTGCCATTTCCTCAGTGTCGGGAATAATTATTGAAAAGAACTCCTTCCCTAAATCAGGTGCGCCCTTCTCCATAATTTGCACACCATCATATAAGCTCAGAGCTTTCTCCATTCCGTTTGGAGTTGAAACAATTGATTCAACGTAGCCTTCAAGAGAAAATTTAACCTGACTACTTTGAATATCACTTTTTACAAGGCTTGTTTCAGCAGTTTTCTTCTTTGAACTGCTAATCCCAACCCAATTTGTTTGAGCATTAATGGCAATTATCGATGCCATTAAAACAGTTGTTAATAATAGTTTTTTCATTTTTACTTATTTGGTTAATGTTTGGTTAATACAAGCAACTGAAGGTCTGAAATTTTTATTTCAGACCTTCATGCTTATGCTTTTATGTCTTATTGTAAGACAATTTTCCTAATAATTGTTGTATTTCCTGATTGTATTTTCAGGTAATAAATACCTTTTGATAAATGTTGCAGATTTAGTTTGTATCTGCTGCCTAAACCATTACTTTCAGTAGTTTGAGTCTGAACTAGCTGTCCTTGATAATTTACAACTGTTAGCTCAATTTGTCCTGAAATTTCATATATTTCAACATTAAATACTCCTCTAGACGGATTAGGATAGATTTTAACATTATTGTCAATTTCAGAAATTCCAATTGTTTCATCTTCTAAAACTACATTAATTGTAAGATCTTCAACAACTGATAATATAATGTCACTTGCTGGTTTGAAGCCTTCTGCTGATACTGTATATTCATAATCCCCACTTGCCCATACTTCATATACAAATCCACTGCCACCCCATATATCTCCTGCATTATCATTTCCATCATATGCATCTAATTCTACTGATGCGCCTGTTATTACATCGCCGTCTTCATCTTTTACAACAAATGTAACTGTGAAGGTTTTTACAAGCATATTGGTATTGCCATATGCATGATTGCCCATGTTAAACTCTATTCTCCATGGATTATCATCAGACACATTATGATCTGCTTTATTCATGTCTATCTCCGATGCAAATATGGTTAGTGTGGCTGTTCCATCTCCATGATCTTCTAATTCATACCATTCTGAAGGAACTTCTGACCATTCTTCGCCATTCTGGAATTTAAAGCCTGATAAACTTGTTGCATCATGCCATAAAATCTCTATCTCCTTGTCTTCGTTTGGCCAATTCAGGTACATATCTATCTCATTCGGACTTATCGTGGCTGAAACAAATGACACATTTACTGTGATATATGCTCCGTATTCACCCGTATTCGATACTCCAGCTATTAGAACTAGCTCCCCTTCGAATATGTACGCGCCGGGAACACTACCATTAAAAACAGGTGTGCCATTATCCCAATCAATATCCAAAGAGACTGTTGTCGCATCTACGAGTGTTACCAAAACATTCTCAGGAAGATTCAAGTCTTCTATTGACGTAAGATAACTTACTGTTATTGGTGAAAAGCCTGATACTGAAGTTACATTTTTGTTTACAACTACTACAGTTACATATGCTTTTACATCTTCATCATTTAAGAATCCTGGAATAAGCTGAATCTCACCTTCAAATAAATAAGAACCAAGTGCAGTTCCACTATATTCTGGTGTACCTTCATTCCAGATAACTCCCAGATACAATGAATATTCATCATCGGTTGTAACCATAACTTTTGTTGGTAGTTCCAAGGAGCCGAATGTTGTTCCATAGAATGCTGTTATATTCTCTAAAGTCTCTATAGAAGCTATTTGTTTCTCAGTATCGAATACAATAACATTTATTGTTGCTCTGTAATTTGATGGATTGATAACTTCAGGAGTTTCAACAAGTGTCCCCTCAAATACATATGTTCCAGCAACATCGCCATCATAAGCAGGAGTTCCGCCGTCCCAGATAACATTAACATCAACAAAAGAATTGTCAGATAATTTCACTACCGCAACCTCGGGTAAATTAATGTTTTCAACTGCGGTTCCAATAAACACTTGCATGTCACTAAACTCAATAACTTCAATAACCTCAAGTGCATTTGTTTCACAGGTAATAATTGCAGACCAACCGGGTCTAACAACAGAACCATCTGATACAAATTTGAATGTTAACGCTCCTTGAGCATTATCTGCTAAAACAATACCTGGAGAATTTGTTCCACAAAACTTACCAATTAATGGTGAACTTGTATTTTGTCCATTATAAATCTCAAGGTAATCCCATGCACAAGTTGAATTTGCTTCAACATCAAAGCTTAAAAACTGAGCTTTAACAAAGTAATTATTCTGGTTGGGTAAGAATGTATAAACAAAATTTTGACTATTATTATAACTTGATGATGGACCACCTGAATCATAGAATAAAGCATTACAAGTTGCAAGGCTACCATTTTGCATATAAACAATATCAGGTAAATCACCAGTAGAGAATGACCATGTAGGACAACCTATAGCTTCACCTGCTGAATTTTTAGGAACCACCTTCCAAACATAATCAGTGTTTGGAATAATGCTAAAGTCATATGAATTCGTTGTAACATTCGCTGTTACTTCAGTTGGAAGTGTATTCACTCCTATATAAACATCATAAGAAAAAGTTGCAGGTACACTTCCCCATCTTAATTTACCATCCTGGAGTAAAGTAATATTTGTAGAACCATTAGCAGGTATGGGGTTATTAGCACAAGTTGGAGGTTCGTCAATATTTACACATCTAAATAAAGCTTCCCATCCAGCAGCTGTTACTGAACCATCAGATGTGAATTGGAATGTAATTGCGCCGGTTGCATTAGTTGCCATAAATGTGCCGGGAGAATTTGTTCCACAGTATGTTCCAATTATAGGAGCTGATGTATTTGCACCGTTATATATTTTTAGATAATCATATGCACAAGACGTATGAGCTTCAACAGCAAAACTAATAAATTCAAATTCTAAAACTCTATTAGCTTGTGAAGGATAAAAAGTCATTGTAATATTCTGGCTATTTCCATATTGTCCGGTAGGGCCACCTGTGTCATAAAATTTTCCTATACAAGCTTCAACAGTGGCTGATTGACCCATAATATAAACAGGGATTAATCCAACAATAATGGTTTTACTATCTTCGAAAGAATATTCACCTGTTGTAGCAGTAAAATCAAATTGAACTGCCTGTTCAAGTGGTGTGTCTAAAGACGCTGTAACGTTAAATACGGCCTCAACAGATCCACCTGGAGCTAATGGAGTAAGCTCAATCACTTCCATTGTGTTTATAGTAACCCAAGGGCTAATAGTCACTGCCATAGCTTGAATATCAAGCGTTGTTGCTGCCCCTGTGTTTTTGATTGCAACAACAATGTCAGCCGTTTCACCCGGGTCTAATACTCCAGGTATTCCTTCTCCTTCATCATCAACAACAATTGTCTGAAACACTAGATTTGGAGCATTTGCAGTAAGATTAATTTTTGAAACCCAATCGTTTTCGCCATCAGTTAAAATAAGGTCAAACGATGCTTTATACTGATCTGGAACATTATTGGCAACAATTAAAGTGAAGGCATTCAAAACAGTCGATGTATTTTCATCACCTGCATTAACATTACCAAAATCAGCAGTATCACTTCCTGACAAAGTAAAATAAGAATCATCTACTATAATTGTACCTGTAATACCTGTTCCATCATCTGCACCAACATTCTTAACAGTTACACCCAACTTTATTGTTTCACTGAAGTCAATAAGTCCATTGTCATTTCCTTCTTCATCTTTTACAACAAATGAATCTAATACGATAAATGGCCCTTCCAAAGCAGCAGCAGGTATTACTTGAATATAAGGTATATGTTGTGGTTTAGTTACAACTATCATTACATCTCCTCCATCCAACACCGGCATAATAGGAACATTAACTTCTCCTGATTCTCCAACAAATGAAGCACCGTGAAGAACTCCATTCTTTGAAATACCAACATATGAACCCGGAAGTGCATTAACAGTATAAAACTCCATTCCAATAGGCAGAATAGGCATATGAGACACGGTATTTACTTCTCCTTCAGTTAGATATATAACTGTAGAAGGGTCTCCAAATGTTTGATATGCTTGCCAATAGTATAAAGGACTTGAATGTGTAGCATAACTTTGCAAATGTGCTTGGGTAACAGCTAGGTTTCCAACAAATTTTAATGCATCCACTGAAAAATATTCTGAAGCAAATGGAGCATCATAAGCTCCTAAAGAAGTTTCTGCTACTGTTGGTACATATCCGTTATTATTGCCTGAAATTGGGAATGCCCCAACCGACCAATAAAAATCTTCAAACCAGTAAGTATTTGGCGCAGAACCAATATACGCTACACCCCCTTTATTCTGAGCTCTAACCCAAGCTTCTCCAATACATTCAGCCTGACTAAACATACCACTTTGGCAGCAGTTTCCAACAGCTAAAGGATATTTTCCGGTATTTGTCATAGCATGAACATCTGATACAGTAAGAGTTGGACCTGCCCAACTAGTTGGAGAACAATGAGCCGTAAAGTTTATAAATCCAACTGATATTCTTGCATTATCATAGCATCCGGTATATGTACTTAAATATGCATTTACGTTTGTAAAACCATTTGCTGTTTTAAAATAATTCTGAGTACCATACTGAACTGTTGGCTGACCTACGGCAGGGTTCCAATAACTATCAGATCCAGCAATAAGAGTTACATCATTAAGATAAGTTGGATCTGTAAATTCATATTTCTGATAATATAAAATTTTGTCTAATTGATTTTGAAGCTCTCCAGTATTTCTAGCAGAAAGCCTGCCGTAATATATATCTGGAAACATATCTCCATCAATACTTGCATAATAAAGGTCTGTTACTTGTCCTGAAGAACTTCCAGTTGCAGAAGCAGGAATTTTTCCCGGGTCACCAACTATTACTACAAACGATGGAGCAGTATCTTCCGGAGTTGCCGCATTATAAACACCTTGTATGTAAGTTTTCACAGCATTTGCAGTTGTACCTATAACATCTGTATATGCCACAGTAACAAAAAAGCCTTGCTGTGTTTTCCATTCAACGAATGGAGCAAGAGTTGCCTCAAAGTCTCTGTGAGACACTATAAGCATCTTAATTGGATTTTTTGTCAAATCAGGGTGGTCTTCGAATGCTCCTTTATTTGAAATCGGATTTATTACCGATTTTTTAATTACATCAAAATATGGAGAATATGTAGATGCCTTAATATAATTCGTCAATGCCACATCGGAGCCAGTGTAAACAATTTCTAAATCAATATTATTAATCACTCTAATAACTCCTTCAACAGGGTTGTAAGAAATTGGGGCAACTGTAAGTCTAGCCAATCTCATATCTCTTAATACACCTAATATTTCAACAGTTGCAATTTCAGGTTGAATAAAAGTATTTTTAAAGTAAACATCTTTTTCAAATTCAAATTGAATCTTTTCAATGTCTTGATCCTTCCGAATTGAAGGCTGCACAGGCATCAACATGTTCATTATTCCTAAGTCTTTAAGCTTATACTCTTCTGTAGTGTAGCTCAAAACCTTAACTGTCACTTCTGCTCCAAATGGAATCTCAATAAGATTTTTTGCAGCCGGCAGCTTGGGAGTGCCAATGTTTCCAACACTATAGCCTTCCGGCATAATAAGTTCAGTAAATGTACCCTTGTCTGATTTAACATCTAGCACATTTAGTCCATCAAACACATAATTAACTCTGGTCGAAGTAATTGTATTTGATTTTACTTCCAGCAAACTCTTGTTTTCAGCAAACTCAATTCTTGTAGTTTGTGAAAAAAGGCTTGTTGATACGCAAACTAAGAGCATTACTAGTATTGATATTAGTTTGCTTTTTCCTAAAAATGAATTTTTTTCTAACATTTTCAACTTGGTTTTGTTTGGTAAATTTGATTGCTTCATTGAATTATTAATTAATTTTCTAATATAAAAATGGGTTATTTTAACACTAAACAACAATTACAATAAGTAAGGTGTTTTTTTGTTATGTGCTTTTTGCTTGTAATTTACTGTTATATAATAACTTGTAAATTTAAGCAATTCAGTTTAAAGGAACAAGAAATGCAGCCCTGATCAAGCGCCATTGAAAAAACCTCAGAAACTACTATAAAAACTAGGGATGCGAAGGAAACAATTGTTTAATCCTTGTTTTTTTGTGTTTTTTTAAGACTTTTTCGAGACAAGGGCAGAAATGTTTTTGACGGGAAATAATGAAGTTACTACTCCTATAATAATTACAGTAGCAGACACCAGAATAAAATCAGTAAAATTCATTGCAACAGGATACGCTTCTATTATGAATGACCCTTCTGAATAAAGCGAAATAACACCAAATTCCATTTGTATCCAACAAAACAATGCCCCTAAAAGTAATCCTATAAATGCACCTCCAATACTAATTAATATTCCTTCAATTAAGAATATCCTTTTAAGTAGTTTTTTATCGGCACCCAGAAACCAGAGTGTTCGCACATCCTTGCTTTTCTCTATAACCAACATTGTTAATGACCCTACAACATTAAAAGCAGCAATTAATAATATAAAAGACAAAATCAAATAAATTGCCCACTTCTCTGAACGCATAATTTTATATAGAAAATCTTGTTGTTGAAGCCTGTTTTTCACAACATATTTGTCACCAACAATGTTTGTGATGCTCTTTTGTATTCTGCTATGATTTGCATTTGGTTCAAGAGAAATAAACAATGATGTAATCTCTTCATCGTACTCTAATAAAGATCTTGCAAGCCTTATGGGAACTATGATGTATTCCATATCAAACTCAGACTGAATGCCAAACACCCCGGATGCAAAATTTGAACTGGCGTTAAAAGCCTGTGCAGGATTTATAACTGCTTGCCTTCCTCTTTTTGGAACATAAATAGTGTGAAAATTCCTAATGTCGTGTATGCTAGAATTTAACATATATGCAACCCCTTGGCCTAAAAGAATATAATCCCTGTTTCCTTCTTCAAGAATTATATCTCCTTCAACAATCATTGTATCTATTCCGGTAATATTGAAATAATCATTGCTTACTCCTCTCATTTTAACTAAATGCTGACGATTTCTATATGAAATCATAGCAGACTCTTCAATAATTTCACCAATATACAACACCCCTGGGATATTCTTAATTTCCTCGACGGAGATATCCGACATCCTAAAGCTTTTTCCCTCATTAACAGTGATTTCAATATCTGGATTAAATGCATCAAATAAAGAAAGTATCAGCTTTTCAAAACCATTAAATACAGATAAAACGATAATTAACGCCATTGCTCCTACCCCCACTCCTACAACAGAAATCAATGAAACTATATTGATAATGTTATGGGATTTCTTTGCGAACAAATAACGCCGGGCTATAAAGAATGGGAGTTTCATTATCGGATTATTTTTTTCTTGCTACAACAATTAAACCTGTACCTTTTGAATTCTTAACATTGACATCAAGAATATTTAGCCAAAAACATAAAGGGAAGAATAATAGATAATAAATTGGTAAAAGAAAAAAGAAAAATTTAGAAAAATTTAGCATACTCACCGGATATTTAATTGATAATCTCCAAGATAAACTGCCGAATTTCCCATAGGAATATTTTGCATTTACTTTATTAAACCCTACTTTTTCAAGCTTTTCATGAATGTCTTTTATAGAATATCCATCCCTAACATGTTCCGAAATGAATGAAGTATCATCTTCTGAATGAATATCAGATCCACCCTGATCCGATGGAGTCGATATAAGCAGCATACCACCCGACTTAAGACTTTTATATGCATTCTCCATTACCTTAACATCATCCAAAATGTGTTCTAAAACGTCAACAGATAAAATAATATTATAAGCCTGAGGTTCGGAAAATTCTGTTAGATCTTCAATGTCAAAATTGACGTTGTTTAGCCCTGCCTTAGAAAAGAACTCTGAGCATTCTTTTACTTCTTTTTCTTTTATGTCTATTCCCTTAATTATCCATGATTTATATTTTCTTGCTATATACCAAGAATATTGTCCAAATCCACTGCCTGCATCTAACACAGTAATTCTATCTGTCTTATTAAAAGAAAGTGCAATCCTTTTAATCTCTCGGTGAATATACCATGCACGAAGAAATAGAACATCGAGAATGAAGTAGAATAACCTTAATGTAAAAACATTACGTTTAAATATTTTACCAAGATGCTTTTTTATAGGGTCATACTCCATAATCTCTATTCTTTAAGCAGCTTCTCAATGTTTTCAAGATAGTCGAGACTGTCGTCAATAAAAAACCTTAGTTCAGGAACCTTCCTGATTTGATTCTTTACTCGATCTCCCAGTTTTTTCCTAATCTGCTTATTGTAAATTTCTATTGTCCCCAATACTGCATTAGCATCTTTGCCGAATATACTAATATAAACTCTTGCTAATGACATATCAGCTGTAACATTTACCTTAGTTACAGTAATCATTGCACTTTGAAACCAGCTTTTGGCTTCAATCTGAAATATTTCCCCGAGGTCTTTCTGAAGAAGTCGGGAAATGCGTTTTTGACGATTTGATTCCATATTTGCAAAGATATAAACAAATAAGACAAGATTAAAAAAACTATCACAGACGGGTTTAGAGCACAAACTTTTTGTAATAAAACTTTGACTTTCAATTTCTTTAAGTTATTTTTATGATGATTTTGAAATAAATGATTCATCATAAACAGGAATAATTATGGCTACACCGGATTTTATTTACCAAGACCCAATGCCACTTGGGGATGATAAGACAGATTATTATTTACTAACCAAAGATTATGTAAAAAGCTCTGAGTTTAATGGCAAATATGTTCTTATTGTTGAAAGTGAAGGCTTAAAGCAATTGGCAGCAAGGGCTATGCGCGATACATCATTTATGCTCAGAACAGGGCATATTAAACAGATTGCAGATATTATTTCGGATAAAGAATCAAGTGAAAATGACAAGTATGTAGCTGTTACAATGCTTAAGAATGCTGAAATATCAGCAAAAGGTCAGCTCCCATTTTGTCAGGATACGGGCACTGCAACTGTTTTCGCAAAAAAAGGCCAACAGGTATGGACAAATGGTAATGATTATGAATCATTATCTAAAGGTATTTATAAAACTTATACTGAGGAGTATTTACGCTATTCTCAGGTAATTCCTTTAGATATGTATAAAGAAAAAAATTCCGGGACAAATCTTCCTGCACAAATTGACATAAATGCTTGTGATGGCGATGAATACAATTTTCTATTTGTAGCTAAAGGGGGAGGATCTGCCAATAAAACATCTCTTTTTCAGGAAACTAAGGCTTTACTTAATCCTGAAAGTCTTGAAAAATTTATCGTTGAAAAATTAAAATCTATTGGAACTGCAGCTTGCCCTCCATATCATGTGGCTTTTGTAATTGGGGGAACATCAGCTGAGACTTGCTTAAAAACCGTAAAACTTGCTTCTACTAAATATCTTGACGGATTGCCGACCAAGGGAAATGATTTTGGACAAGCATTTAGAGACGTTGAGCTTGAGAAAAAGATTCTGGAAGCATCATATAAATTAGGAATTGGAGCCCAATTTGGCGGTAAGCACTTTGCTTTAGATATTAGAATAATACGCCTTCCTCGACATGGAGCGTCTTGCCCGGTGGGAATGGGAGTTTCTTGCGCGGCTGACAGAAACATTAAGGCAAAAATAAATAAAGATGGAATCTGGATTGAAAAAATGGAAAGTAACCCCGGTCAATTTATACCTGAAGAATATAGAGAATTAGAAGACAAGGGTGCAATAAAGATAGATCTTCAGAAACCAATGAAAGAGATTCTTTCAGAACTGAGCAGACATAAAGTGGGAACCCGATTATCTTTAACCGGAACAATTATAGTTGGGAGAGACATTGCTCATGCCAAGCTAAAAGAGCGACTAGATAATGGAGAAGATTTGCCACAATACATTAAAGATCATCCAATTTATTATGCTGGCCCTGCAAAAACCCCACAAGGAATGGCATCAGGTTCGTTTGGGCCAACAACAGCTGGACGAATGGACTCATACGTTGACCTTTTTCAACAAAAAGGTGGAAGCATGATAATGATTGCAAAAGGGAATAGAAGTCAGCAAGTAACTGATGCTTGTAAGAAGCATGGAGGATTTTATCTTGGTAGTATTGGTGGTCCTGCAGCAATATTAGCTCAAGAGAACATTACAAACGTTGAACTTATGGAATATCCTGAATTAGGGATGGAAGCAATCTATAGAATTGAAGTAAAGAACTTTCCGGCTTTTATACTTGTAGATGATAAAGGAAATGATTTTTATAAAATGTAATTATTTAATTACCCAAATAAAAAAGGCCGCAAATTTGATTTGCGGCCTTTTCTATTTTTACTATAATCTCTTAATATTCCCAAAGATCAATTTCCCAGTTTCTGATGTCATTTTTAATTCTTTCAGCTTCCAAAAGCGCATCTAGGCCTTGGTAGTACTGAGCAATTGTACGGTCATAAACGTTAGATTCCTTGTAAATATAGCTGTTATACATTCTGCGTAGGAACAAATCATCAAATGAAATTCTTTGAGCATCATTATGCCTGTTGAAAACTTCAGCATTTACAAAAATATTTCTGCAATGAGGATAATATACCCAAAATAAAGGCTCATCAACCAAGCCAAGTCCACTAATGTCGCGTTGTCTAATAGGTGAAATTCCTAGTACCCTTACATCAAGCATAGACCTTTTACTATCAACAAACCATACTTCTTTGATTCTGAATTTTGTAACTTCCTCAGATCTAAAGCTAATAATAATCTCTTCTAATTCTCCTGTTTCAGGATTTTCGAAAATGTCAACTCTTTGAAGCTTTTCCTGAATTTCTTCCGGAGTAAGAGGAGTGGTAAATTCGTCGTCTTCATAAGCAATTATTGCACCTTCTCTGATTCCATCATAAATAACCTGCATAAGGCTTCTCCTATTCTGGATTGGAGTAACAGGGTAATACAAGGGTTGGTTAATTTTTTCCCTCATATCAATAACCTGCCATATAGTTCTAGCCCACTGAACTTCAACTTCTCTAACATAAGGTAGTTCAACAGGTGTTTTCTCTTCTATCCAAATTTTATCATAAAAATTATCTCTGGGAGGTGCATCAAGAACCTGAGAATTTGCTATAACTGCAAAACCTGAAACAAGGATCAGGGAAATGAATAATTTTTTTAACTGAGTCATGTTTTTATCCTCCAATATTAATTAATTAGTCTAATTTAAGAACAACTGCTGAAAGTGGTCTGTTGGTATTATCAGGACCTCTGGCAATGATATCACTAAAAGTAAATACCTGACCTCTTCTACCGCGACCAATAGCAGTAATCATCTCATTAGAGAAAGTACCGCCTCTGGCATTGTATGGTCTTAAATCACCAGCTTCAATAGTATACATTGTAAACGAAATAATTTCAAATTTAGCTTCAAAATCAAACCCTTCCGGATCAGCAGTAACTCTTGGAACTGCTTGCAGTCTTTCGCGGGCAACTGCAGCACCACTATTTAAACCTGCGACTTTTGGTGTCGGGTTTGGAATAGGTCTTACTCTAAATTCTGCACTACCCATAGGTCTAGTACCGCCATCCATTAGGGCACTTACTGTAATTTTTGCTTCCCTGGTTCCACTGGTCATTCTAACGGTAAACTTACCATCACCTCTAGGAATTAAAGAACCACCACTAGATATAACAGCCCTGATGTTTTCATTTGCAACTCCAGGTACAGAAATAGTAACAGGATTATCAACTCCAACATAAAAAACATTCATAGCATCTGCTGAAACAGTAACTGAAGGTCTTTGCACAATATAATCACCCTTAAAAGGATAAGGAGTCATTTGACCTGAAACAGGATGAGGTACCTGAATTTCGCCTTTAAAAGATCTTGATCCAATTGCACTTGCTGGAACTCTATATTTTCCAACCCCATCTTTTGCTTCAATTGAACGTCCATCAACCACAATAGTAGGTTTTTGTTTAGTGTCATAAGCTGCAACAAATATATCAGCTTCATAATGATCGCCTAACATAACAATTTGGCTTCTTGGAACAACTCTTGCTTCTATTTTGTCAAAGCTAAAATCTTCAGCAGAAATTTCACTATATAGTCTTGAAACTACTTCAAATTCAGCATTTTTTACTTCTGTAACCAGTCTGCTAAGGTTTGTGGCTATTGCGATAGGGATAACCCTGTCAAACATTGATCTCTGCCAACTAATTTCTTTACCATTATTATCTAAAAAAGGTCCTTCAGTGTCAATTCCTAATTGAAGACCTTCAAGAAATCTTTCTTGCCTTTCTTGAGGAACAAGTTCAAGCAAAATATTTGTAACACTTTGCTTATAATCTTCTATCTTTTTCCTCAAAGCATAAGCTTTGGTGCCTTGACCCCCATCTGCAAGCATATCTTGATTTCCATCTTTTATCCAATACGCAGATGTTTTACTATACTGAGATTTAGTTTTTAAGTTAAGAAGGCTAAGAGTATCAGCTTTTTCCATAGGAATTTTGTCGAGACGGGATATCATGTCCGACCTATGAAACTTAATAAAAGTAACAACTGAATCAGTAAGTTCTTGAACTTTCATCGCCCTTTTATAATAAGGCTCTACTTTTTCGGGAGCTAATGCCATTTGCTGCCTAAACTCTCTATAAACATCGTCAACTCTTTTAGTAAAGTTCAAGTTGGTTCGTTTTATACCATCATCAATTAGTACAAATGAGTCCATAACAGTCACCGATACATTAAGTGCCATCAGTGAAATGAACACCAAGTACATTAGCCCAATCATTTTTTGTCGGGGAGTTTGCTTGCCTCCTGCCATAATATAATAGTATTAGCTTTTACAAAAATTTATACTAACCATTAACCTTACCAACACTCATAGCTGAAAGCATATTTCCGTATACATTATTTAAAGCTCTGATATTACCGGAAAGTTGCATTAATTCAGTTTTTAGTTGTTCTGTGTTGGCTGAGGACTCACTAATATTTGCAACAAATTGGTCCAAACTAGCTTTAAGTCTGTCAGTATTTGCATATTGCTCATTTGAGGCCTGAAGTTGCAATTCATAAACTGCATTTAGAGCTGTAAGATTCTGAGTAGTTTTAGACATCTGCTCAGCATAAACTTTAGCCCCTGAAGAAGAACCTTCCATTGCCTCAACAGCTTGAGTTAACAAACTGGCTGTTTTGCTATAGTTTTCAGCCATCTGGCTTGAATAAACAGTAAGATTCTTAATGCTTTCGTTATAGTCAACCGAAGCCTGAAGGTTTTCTTTAGCAATAACTGCTGTTCCTTGATATGCTTCTTTCATCTCACCAAGTGCAACAACAGTATTTTGAAGACTCTTCGCATATTCTTCTGAAAGGCTAAGATCATGCTTCAAATATTCTGCAGTATTCTTGTAAGACTGGCTTAATTCCAAAACAGACTGAGAAGCCAATTGCATATTCTGCACATATTGATTTGTTGCAATTGTAGCATTTGATATATCAGCAAGTTTTTTAGCATTATCGCTTAGATTTCTTAATCCTTTACTTAAATCTTCAATAAGTTCAGGACCAATATTGGCTTCTTCAAGCATTTTATCTAAGTTGGTAGAGATTGTAACATTCTGAATATTTTGAGTTGTTACTCTTTCTCCTCCAGAACTATCTTCAATCCCAGCTAATTCGGGATACACAAGTGTCCAATCTGGCTCATCATGAGGAGGTTCAAACCCAGACATGAAGAAAATTAAAGCTTCAACACCAAGACCAACGATTAGCATGATTTCTGCTCCAGGATAGTGGTTAATTTTGAACAAAGCTCCCAAAATTACTACAGAAGCACCCCAGCCATATAGTTTGGCCATTAGGTTTTTGAATGTTTTTGTGTGTACAAATTTCATAGGGCTTATCTATAATTTATTAAAATTTAAGATGTAATTTCAAAAAACAGAATACTTAATTAAGTTTTACAAAGATATATAAAATATTAATTTGCGTTTTTTTTAATAAACATTTGATGCACCACCACCATCATTTCTATCACGGCCGAGGAAATCCTGAACACAACGGAATCCAATAAATGATTTTGCGGTATCTTGGTACTCATATGTTCTTGCGCTAACTTGTAGAAACTGTCCAACATCTTTCCAGCTTCCACCGCGAATTACCTTACGTTTTTTAGTAATAGGGTCATCATTTTGAGCTTCATATTGATAGCTCATGTTCATGTCGTGGCCGAAGATATAAAATGACTCGTCGTATGCGTCAGATGTCCATTCAGCAACGTTACCTGACATATCATACAATCCATAATCATTTGGAGGATAATGTCCAACAACAACGGTTTGAAAACCACCATCATCAGTATAATTACCTCTTAACGGTTTGTAGTTTGCAAGGAAACATCCGTCAATATTTCTAGTATATGGTCCACCCCATGGGAAAGGGTTTAAATCAAGTCCGCCTCTAGCTGCATATTCCCACTCGGATTCAGAAGGTAGTCTAAAGTCTGAAGCAATAGAATTGCCTCCTCCTGTAAGATATGAGTTTAAGAATTGTGTTCTCCAAATAGTGAAAGCTCTAGCTTGCATCCAATTAACACCAACAACAGGATAATGGTCATATGTTGGGTGCCAAAAATACATTTTTGTCATTGGCTCATTATATGAATAGCTGAAATCGTGTATCCAAGCTAAAGTATCAGGATAAACAGGAGTTTCGTATTCAAGAACAAACTCTCTTCTAGGAGTATTTCTCTCTGCTCTTTTAGCAGCTCTTTGAAGATCTATCCTATAATAGCGATAAATTAATTTTCTTGTATCGAGTTCTTTCCTGCGGAAAAATCTTTCATGTTCTGGCAAGAACAATTCAGCAAGAAATTCTCTTTCCTCTTCACCAGTCCAGCGAATTCTCTGATTCCAGTTGATAAGTGGCGGTTCAAGATCTTGACCATACTCATCTTGCAGAATTAAATGTCCTTCATCAAACTCAGACAGTTTCAAGTGAGCAAGAGAGTCTCTTACCCAATACACAAATTGTCTGTATTGATTATTGGTAATTTCTGTCTGATCCATATAATAAGATGGTAAAGACACAGTTTTGGAAATAGCATTATGAGTATATGCTGCATCCTGATCTGACGGACCCATGGTATAACTACCAAGCGGAATATAAACCATTCCGGGCGGATCGCCGTAATAAAATCCCGGTCTGTCAACGACACCGGTAAGGTGGCCTCTGCCACTGTCACAACTATTTAACAAAATGATAATAGAAGCAAAAAAAACTAATCTTTTCATAATAGCTCCTGTTTTTATATGACCACTAAAAATATTTCTAACTCTATTTAATTTAAACGAACAATTTTTCCTATAGTTACAACCTTTTTTAAAGATGTTATAAAAATCTAACATTTTTATATGGTTGATTTAATCTTTCAAATTCAAGGTTGAAGCAATACTGCAACATAATTTCATGACTTCCCCAGCTTCTTCCTTGTCTTCCTAAGAGTGAAGTTGTAATATCATATGAGTATCCAATACTTATCTGATCTAACCTCAACCCTAGAAGAAATACTACTGCATCATCCAACCTATAACTCACTCCACCCCAAACAATCTCTTTATATGTTACCATTGCATTGATATCCAATTGATAACTGTTAAAATCGGATTTTAAAAGTGCTGAAGGCGTTATTACATAGTTATTATTTCCCGGATATAAATAGTCAAATCCACCTGCAAGATAATAATGTCTTTTATTTCGGTAATTTGCATATCCAATTTCGTTATTTGCTTGCCTTAGCTGGGTTACAGATAATCCAATCCAAGCGTTTTCATCAGACTGGTAGAATCCTCCGAGTGCAAAATCGAGCAAGATATTACTTTGCTCATCTTTATCAGCCAGCACAGGGTCTCCTTCGTTAATTGGTTTAAACTGGGAGAAATCTATTCTCGAATCGATAAAACCAACTTGCCCTCCTATTCCTAGTTTTCCATATCCTAATAAATAATGATATGAATATCCAAGCTTAACTCCAACTGCTGTTTGAAACCCAACTTTATCTTGAAGAAACCCAAGTGCTAAACCGCCTTTCAGCAGAGAAACCGGTGCATCAACATTAAGACTGTACGTTTCCGGAGAAAGTTTTTCTCCTTCTTCGGTTTTAAAACCAGCCCATTGTTGTCTGAACAATCCGGTAGCACAAATTGAATTTCTAAGACCTGCAAATCCGGGATTAATTCCCATATTATTAAACATGTTATGGCTAAACTGTGGCTCTTGCTGCGCAAATAACGCTGAGCAAACAAGAGAAACAAATAATATTGTAAGCCAAAAAACTCTCATTGTATTTTTCCTTTTAATTCAGAAAACGCAAAAAAACAAATATTATTTAACTTATTTGAAATTTATGCGCTTTAAATTTAAGCGGGTAAAAGTACAATAAATTTTTTATTAACATGTCGTTGTTAATAACTTCCTAAATCAAAAAATCAAAGAGCGTATTGATTATCAGCTAATTATAAAAGCCAAATGTACTTTGGCATTCTACAAAATTAATTTACAAATCTAAACAATTTATCAGTAATTCTACGCAGTTTGCAATTATCACTGATTATTTACAAAAATTTCACCCTAAAAGTAGTATTTTTTGTTAAACCAAAACTACTTTTGAAAAAAATCACAAAAATTTTTGATAAACCTGCCACCATCTTTCTGGAATTTCTTCTTGACATGCTGCCTGATAGTCTTTGTAGGAGCATGGGACTAGAAATTGTCTATCATATTTTATTTGCATTCCTGACGGACAAGGAACTTCCATCCACCATCTGTCGCTCACTTTACTTTTATAAAATACTATTTCATTGGTAAATTCTTTTATTGAGACCACGTACTTAATATAAGCACCTGTGTCTTTTCTTTCTCTGTCAGGGAAGTCATTTTTTCTATGTGCAAACCCATCAATAAAATACCATATCATTTGAGCAATCAAGTGAGCTGTTTGTTCTCCATTATCAAAAGCAGGATTATGTTCATAAAATCCGATAGAAGAAAGTTTATCGCTTAGTCCTGCATATCTAACAATCTGACATGCCTCTTCTCCATAAAATCCATTAGGAGAGGCAAAAGAATTTCCCGGGGCATCTGATTGTCTGATGCTGGAGACATCAAAAGAAAACATATCAGCATTTCTAACAATAGGCTCAACTTCTTCAAGGTTGCTTCTAACTAAGCCTAATCTGTAAACATCAAAAAACATTTTATTCATCAGTTCAATAGCATCCTGATCAATAAAATAAGTTTGATAGCCAATGTTTGTGTAATTAAACAAAAAATTAGGTTTATGCTTAATTATATCACTTAAATAACTTTTATGATTAATTCCTGGTTCATTGAGCCCAATATCAAAGCAAGAATCTACAGAAACAATGTTGATTATTTGCCCCAAAGATTCATATGCCAGATAATTTGCGTATGTTAGGTCCTGGCTACCACCAATTAAAACAGGCACTATCCCTTTTTCAATAAGATCAGCAACAACAGTTTTAACGGCATAATAAGTATCTTCAGGTGTATGTCCGGGCTTAATGTTACCTAAGTCTGCAATATGAATTTTATTAGGACCTTGAAAAAGTTGATAAAGATATTTCCTTACATAATCGGGCGAAAGTCCGCACCCTTGATTTTCAGGTGCATTTCTGTCTTCAGGAATCCCAATTATGGCAATTTGTTTATTATCGAGAGAAGGAAACCCTTCATCAACAATATAAGAATCAATTACCTCCCCTAACAATAGTGGGTGTGATTTTGTTTTGTTTTTAATTTTTGCAGGGTCAATTGCTTGAAAATATGCCTCAAGTTCCATTTCTTATTTCCTTATTTCTTTTTTTTGGAAGATTTAGTTTTTGCAGAGCCTGTGGCTTTGCTTTTGGTTGTACGTGATTTTTTTACAGAGGTTGCTCCGCTCTCACTTTTAATTTTCAAACAATCTTCCAAAGTTATATCTTCGGGCTTGCAGCCCTTAGGGATTTTCAGATTTTCTCCTTTAAAAGAAATGTATGGGCCCCATCTTCCAATAAGCACTATCACATCAGGTTCTTTCTCAAATTTTTTAATTATCTTTTTGCTTTCGGCATTTCTTTTATTAAGAATAATTTCTATAGCTCTATCAAGCGACACTGTTAATGGATCGTCTGTTTTGGGGATTGACACGAATTTCGAATCATGCCTAAGATATGGTCCAAATCTGCCAACAGCAGCAACAATTTCTTTTTCTTCAAAAAGTCCGACTTTTCTAGGCAGTTTAAATAATTCGAGAGCATCCTCCAAAGAAATTGTATCAATGCTCTGATTTTTCAACAAACCTGCAAATGTTGGTTTCTCTTCTTCATTAGATTCTCCAATCTGGGCCATAGGGCCAAACCTACCAATCTTAACATAAATATTTTTGCCAGATTGCGGGTCTTTCCCCAGCAGTCTTTCTCCGCTAACCTTTTCTGATTTTTGCAAAGCATTTTCAACGGTTTTATGAAATGGCCAATAAAACTCTTTGATTACACCCTCCCATTTAATATTATTTTGAGCAATCTCGTCAAACTCCTTTTCAAGCTTTGCTGTAAAGCTATAATCAACAATTTCCTTGAAATATTCGACTAGATAGTTATTAACAACTGTACCCAAATCGGTAGGGAATAGTTTGTTTTTTTCTGCGCCGGTAATTTCACTATTTTCAAGTTCAATTATTTTTGAATTTCTCAATTCAAGAACGCAGTATTTACGCTTTTCTCCATCTCTACTTTCTTTAACCACATATTCCCTTTTTTGAATTGTTGAAATAGTTGGTGCATAAGTTGAAGGTCGTCCGATGCCTAATTCTTCAAGTTTTTTTACCAAGCCTGGCTCTGTATATCTAGGGTTATGTTTTGAAAATCTTTCAACCGCATGCATATAATTAAGGTCAAGCTTTTGGCCAATTTTTAATGGAGGAAGGATTGATTTTCCTGATTCTTCTTCTTCCTCATCAGTTGACTCGAAGTATAGTTTTAGAAATCCGTCAAATTTTATAACCTCCCCAATAGCCACTAGCTTTTCATTAGCTTTTGAAATACTAATATCAACCTGCGTTTTCTCAATTATTGCATCAGCCATTTGAGACGCCATGGTTCTTTTCCAAATAAGCTCATATAATCTTTGTTCAGCGGGATCGCCTCCAATAGATTTCACAGACATCTCAGTTGGTCTTATTGCTTCGTGAGCTTCTTGAGCACCTTTTGTTTTGGTAGTATATTTTCTTGATTTAGCATAATTTGCACCAAATACTTTGGTAATCTCATTTTTTGCCATTTCGATAGCTGAATCAGAGAGATTTACTGAGTCGGTACGCATATAAGTAATTTTCCCAGATTCATAAAGCTTCTGAGCAATTGTCATAGTTCTTGAAACAGAAAAGCCTAGCTTTCTTCCTGCTTCCTGTTGCAAAGTAGAAGTAGTAAAAGGGGCAGAAGGCGATTTAGTAGAAGGTTTAGTTTCGACATTTTCAACAGTAAATACACTCCCATTGCATTTATTTAAGAACTCGTAAGCACTTTCATTGTTGATTATTTTATTAGAAAGTTCGGCCTTAAATTGCATATTATGACCGTTATGTATAACATCAAAAATTGCGTGAACTTTATAAAAGTTTTGAACTTTAAATGCCTGTATCTCTTTTTCTCTTTCCACAATAAGCCTAACAGCTACCGACTGAACTCTCCCTGCCGATAATGATGGTCTGACTTTCTTCCAGAGCACAGGCGACAATTCAAAGCCTACAAGTCTGTCGATTACTCTCCTAGCCTGTTGAGCATTAACAAGATTAATATCAAGTTTTCTAGGATTTTCTATTGCATTTAGAATTGCTTTCTTTGTAATCTCGTGGAAAACGATACGTTTATACTTATTTGCCGGCAATTTCAGACTTTCAGCAAGGTGCCATGAAATAGCTTCTCCTTCGCGGTCTTCATCAGTTGCGAGCCAAACCATTTCAGCAGATTTTGAATCTTTTTGAAGTTCTGCAATTACTTTCTTTTTATCAGCAGGTATTTCGTAAAGTGGTGTGAAATTCTTTTCAACATCAACACCTAATTTTGTTTTGGATAGATCTCTAACATGTCCAAAACTTGATTTTACTAAAAAATCTTTACCCAAAAATCCCTCAATGGTCTTCGCTTTAGCTGGAGACTCAACAATAACAAGGTTTTTAGCCATAATATCTTTTTTTGCCTTGGTTTAAAATTCTGCAAAGAAAAGCAAAACCTTTTGTATAAAACAAAGAAACCTTAAAATATTTTTATATAATACACTGTGTATTTTGAGTAATTTTGTCGGCTAATCATTGAGAATAATGAAAAAATTGTATATAGAAACTTACGGTTGTCAGATGAATTTTTCTGATAGTGAAATTGTTGCTGCAATTATGACAGAAAACAATTTTGAGACAACTTCCAATATAAAAGAATCGGATGTTGTTTTTATAAACACTTGCTCTATAAGAGATAATGCTGAAAAAAGAGTAATGGGGAGGCTAAAAGAAATGCAGAGCTTGAGAAAGCAAAACCCTCAACTGATAATTGGCGTTATAGGGTGCATGGCAGAGAGACTTAAAACACAGTTATTGGAGGAAGAAAAGCTTGGAATGCGAATAGATATGGTTGTTGGGCCAGATGCTTACAGAGATTTGCCACAATTAATGATAGATGTTGAGTCGGGTCAAAAAGCTTGTAATATTATCTTATCTAAGGAAGAGACATACGCAGATATTACACCAGTAAAGTATTCCGGGAATAATGTTTCAGCATTTATTTCAATAATGAGAGGTTGCGAAAACTTTTGCTCATATTGTGTAGTACCTTTAACAAGAGGAAAGGAAAGAAGCCGAAATCCATTGACAATAATTAGTGAAGCCAGAGAACTATTTGAAAAAGGATACAGAGAAATAACATTGTTGGGGCAAAATGTAAATTCATATAATTGGGACAACGGTGATGTAAATTTCAGCAAGCTACTGCAAGAAGTTGCCGGAATAAGCCCTCTTTTAAGAGTCAGGTTTGCAACATCTCATCCAAAAGATATATCAGATGAGCTAATTAATGTAATTGCTTCATACAATAATATATGTAATGCAATTCACCTTCCTGTACAATCAGGTAGCACTGACGTTTTAAGAAGGATGAATAGAAAATATAACAGAGAAGACTATTTAGAGAGAATTCAAAAAATTAAAAGTACAATTTCAAATTGCGCATTATCTACAGACATTATTGCCGGTTTTTGTGGAGAAACAGAGGAGGATCATAAAGAAACTTTAAGTCTTATGAAAGAAGTCGGGTTTGACTTCGCTTTTATGTTTAAGTATTCCGAGAGGCCAGGGACACCTGCTGCCACAAAATACAAAGATGATGTTCCTGAAAAAATTAAAGGAAGGAGGCTGCAGGAAATAATAGATTTACAGCAGCAATTATCTTTAGAGAGCAATCAAAATAACATAGGAAAAACCTTCGAGGTATTAGTTGAAGGATATTCAAGAAAATCAAAAAAACAGGTATCCGGGAGAAACTCTCAAAACAAAGTTGTTGTTTTCGAAGATAAAGGTTATAAACCCGGAGATTATGTTAATGTTATGATTACATCGTGTACAGCAGCTACACTAATTGGGGAAGGACATAGCTCTAATTCTTAAGTTTTGGGAGTAGGGTTTCGGCTATTTTAAAGTCAATTGCAGTCGTAATTTTTATGTTTTCAGGATTTCCTTCGGTTAAAAATATTTTATGTCCTCTTGACTCTAGCACTGTAGCATCATCTGTAAATTTCTCATCGTAATTTTGATTATAGGCATCTTTGATGATATCAGATTTAAAACACTGAGGCGTTTGAATTATTTTCAATTTAGTCCTTTCAATGGGTGAATTATGAACATTTTCAACCATTCTTACAGATTCTGCAATATCAATAGAGGGAATAGCATTCCCATACCTTTCGGCAAAATTAAAAACCCTTGAAATTGTTTCCAGGCTAACTAAAGGCCTTGCTCCATCATGAATTGCGACAAGCACACCTTTTTCAACAAGCTTAAGGCCATTTTTCACTGAATGAAATCGCGTAGGGCCGCCGGCAACTACTTTGTGATTTATATTAAATTGTTGCTTCTCGCATAATTTTGCCCAGTCGGAAATTTGATTATCTGCCAAAACAAGCACAAATTCGATATCTGGAGAATACTTAAGAAATGTATTAAAAGAATACATTAAGAGAGGCTTCCCTTTTAGCTCAACAAATTGTTTGGGAATATTCAGATTTGTTCTTGATCCGCTACCGCCTGATGTAATCAGAACAATTTTTTTCATCCTTAAATAAATTTTTCTCTAAATAATCAACATTGCATCACCATAGGTGAAAAACTTATACCCTTCTTTAATTCCTTCTTTATATGCATGCATAAGAAGGTCAAATCCTGAAAATGCTGCAACCATCATCATAAGAGTAGACTGAGGAAGATGGAAATTAGAAATCATGGCATTAGCAACGCTAAAATCGTGTGGAGGATATATAAACTTGTTTGTCCAACCTTCATAAGGTTTTAGTTGACCGGAAATAGAAACAGAAGATTCCAGAGATCTCATGGTTGTAGTACCCACTGCACATATTCTGCGTTTCTTTTCTTTTGCTTTATTTACAAAATCTGCAGTCTTTTCTTCAATAATGAATTGCTCAGAATCCATTTTATGCTTACTAAGATCTTCTACATCAACACTTCTAAAATTTCCAAGACCAGCGTGAAGAGTTACATTAACAAATGAAATGCCTTTAATTTCGAGTCTTTTCACAAGTTCTCGTGAGAAGTGCATCCCGGCAGTAGGTGCAGCCACTGCTCCCTCTCTTTTGGCGAAAACAGTTTGATACCTTTCTTTATCGTCAGGCTCCACAGGTCTTTTAATTAATTTAGGAAGAGGCGTTTCTCCAAGAGATTCTATCGTCTTTTTAAATTCATCATACGTGCCATCAAACAAAAATCTCAATGTACGACCTCTAGAGGTTGTATTATCAATAACTTCAGCAACAAGATTATCATCTTCTCCAAAATAAAGTTTGTTGCCAATTCTAATTTTTCTTGCAGGATCAACTAATACGTCCCATAATCTGGCTTCACGGTTCAATTCTCTAAGCAAAAAAACTTCAATTTTAGCTCCTGTTTTTTCCTTTGTACCATATAATCTAGCCGGAAAAACTTTTGTGTCGTTAACAATCATCACATCTCCATCTTCGAAATAGTCGATGATATCTTTAAACATTTTATGTTCAATTTTGCCAGTATTTCTGTGTACAACCATTAACCTAGACTCATCACGATTTAAAGGTGGATGAATGGCTATAAGGTCGGCTGGTAAGTGGAATTTAAAATCGGATAATTTCATTTTAGTTGATGTTATGTGGAAACTATGTTATTTATTTTCAGCAATATAAGGGTAACACAAAAGGCTGCAAAGATAATACATCAAGGAAGCGTTGTCAATAGTTTTTCAAAATAAAATACAATTAAGATGTAAAATTGTTCAGTTTAATACGGCAAAAACTTGGTTTCCCTATTCTTCAGTCGGGTTTTTAACAAGGTTTGGGTTAAAAAGAATTGCATTTTGAGCATCATCAATCGACATTGCATTTTCAACTTTAAAATTGCCTATTCTTTCTCTTCTCAAGGCCTTAAGGTATGCTCCAGACTTAAGTGCTATCCCTAAATCTTTTGCTATAGAGCGAATGTAAGTTCCTTTTGAGCAAACAATATTAAAATGAATATCAGGTAGGTCAAACTTCACAATTTCGAATTTAGAAATATTCACCATTTTTGGTTTCACGTCTGGGACTTTACCTTTACGAGCAATATCATAAGCTCTTTTACCATCAATTTTTTTTGCTGAAAAGATAGGAGGCATTTGGCTTATATCTCCGATAAACTTTTCTGCTTCTTCTTTTACGCTTTTTAAAGAAACGTGGTCAATTGAGAATATGAAATCCACTTCAGTTTCTAAATCAAAAGAAGGAGTTGTTGCTCCAAGTAAGAAAATACCGGAATATTCTTTTTCAAATTCTTGAAATGATTCAATAAGCTTGGTGTTTTTTCCGCAGCAAATAATAAGAAGTCCTGATGCAAGTGGGTCTAAAGTTCCTGCGTGCCCAATCTTAATTTTTTTAAGTCCTGCTCTATTCTTAAGAAGAAACTTCAGCTTATTAACAACATCAAAAGATGTCCAACCTAACGGTTTATCAATAAGCATAGTAATTCCATTAAGCAAATCGTCCTTTGTAGCGTTTTTCAAATTCATCATAGAATATCAAAAAGCCCGTAAGAGATTGCTGCAAGGCCGATAATTAAACAATAAATTGAGAAGTACACAATCTTTCCTTTCTTAACAATATTAATCATTGCATTGCAAGCTAACAATCCGGCTGTAAATGCAGCAATAGCACCTACGATAAGAGGCAAAACACCAATAGAAGAAGCTGATGATTCCTTAGCAAGATCAAGTACTTCAAGCAAACTAGCTCCAAAAATCGGTATCAAGACCATAAGAAAAGAAAACCTAGTAGCTTTTTCCCTGTCAATTCCAAGATATAATGCAGTGCTGATAGTTGCTCCACTTCTGCTGATTCCCGGTATAATTGCAATAGTTTGCGCAATACCAATTAAGATAGCACTTTTAAAAGTAATTTCTCCTTTTTTTTGAGGAGAATATTTTGTAAGAAATAAAAGTGATGCAGTAACAAGAAGCATAAAGCCAACGAGCAATATGTTTCCATTAAACAGCAACTCAATATGATCTTTCAAAAAAACACCTGCTAATGCAACCGGAACGGCTGAAATAATTAAAAGTAATATAAATTTAGTTTCATTGTTCCATTGAAACTTAAACAGATTAATGAAAAGATCAACAATATCCTTTCTAAATACAACAAGAATACTCAAAAAAGTAGCCCCGTGTACAATGATTGAAAATGTGAGGTTATCTTCGCCTTGAAGTCCGAAGAATGCTGAGCCAAGCTCAAGATGCCCGCTACTACTAACCGGCAAAAATTCCGTAAGTCCTTGAATTAAACCAAGGATTAGTGCTTCTAACCAACTCATTGTTTGTAATTTTCTATATGTGAATTTTATTTGTCAGAATTACTTACTGACTTTTTTTTAGTAAGAATAGAGTATATCATAATCCCATACCCTGCAAGAACTAATATTGGTGCGAGGGTAATACGCCTGTGACTGAATATGTCGTAGCTAAATTCATTAGGATCTTCGGTGCCACCACCTATCATAAGGATAAATCCTAAAGCACCCACAAGTATTCCGGCTATCAATATATAATATTTTCTTCTGTCAAATAGAATTTCTCTTTCTTCAGGGTTAGATTGGGTTTTCATTTTGAATGTTTTATTTTATGAATACTCGGTTTTCCCGAATTACAATACTAGTAAAAATATAAATTATCAGACTTGATATTAAGATATTTTCTTACAGCAAAAAACGTTGATATCCAACTTATTATTATACCAAGAAGAATAACAATAACAAACAGCGACATCAGCATATTAATGTCTTGAAATTCTATAAGTTCGGGTATTTGCTTTTGAGCACCATAAAGAGTAGCTATAAGCGAAGCTATAGAAACACAAGAACCAATAAGCCCTTGGCTAATGCTTTTAATTACAAATGGTTTTCTAATAAATCCTTGAGTAGCGCCAACAAGTTGCATACTTTTAATTAGAAATCTTTTTGAGAAAACGCTAAGCCTGATTGTATTATTAATCAGAGCAAAAGCAATAACGAGCAAAAGCCCACTAAAAATAAGCAAAACTGCACCTATTTTAGTAACATTATCATTAACCATTTCAACCAAGGATCTTTGGTAATAAACCTCCTTAACAATTCTTTCCTTTTCAATAATTTCTGAGAAATTACTAAGACTGTCGGGGTGTGTAAAGGCAGCGTTAAATCGAACTTCAATACTTGGGAAAAGGGGATTATAGCCCAGAAATGCGACAAAATCTTCGCCTAAATCTCTAGTAAGATCGCTGGCAGCTTTTTCTTTGGAAATAAATTCAGTAGATTTAATGCCAGACATTCCGTCTATATATTTTTGCAGTATAGAAATTTCAGCCGGTTTGGCATTGTCGTGCATAATAACAGAGAACCCAATATTTTCTTTAACATGGTCGGACAATTTTCTAGCATGCAGAATAGTAAGGCCTAGTAATCCTAAAACATAAAGCACAAGAGTAACACTAACAACTGCAGAAACAATTGAAGTTTTGAGTCTTCTACCAACTACTATGTCTTCTTTTTTGGCCATAGCTATTCTTTTTCAACGACAACCTGATTGTGGAATAATTTCTTTTGAAATATCAAAATTATAAAAACTCCAATAGTAATTGCAGCATCTGCTATATTAAATACAGGCCTGAAGAAAATAAATTCATCGCCTCCCCAAAATGGGAACCAAGATGGAAACGTTCCTTTTAGAATAGGGAAATAGAACATATCTACAACCTTGCCATGCAAAAATCCGGCATAGCCTCCACCATCTGCAAACATAACTGCAGCCTCATTCCAAGAACTTTCTGAAAATATCAAACCATAGAAAGCACTGTCGAAAATATTGCCGGCAGCACCTGCAAGTATTAATGAAACACTAATTAGCAATCCAACTGAAGCATTTTTTTGAATCAAAGAATATATATACCATCCGATAAATCCAACAGCTACAAGCCTGAATAAGCTAAGCAGAAGTTTGCCGTATTGTCCGGGTAAAGACATTCCAAATGCCATACCTTCATTTTCGGTAAAGTGCAAAATAAACCAATCTCCAAGCACAGGAATGCTTTGGCCAAGGGTCATATTGGTTTTAACCAAAATCTTAATAATCTGATCAATTAATAAAATCAGAATTACAACTAACCAGGGAATATACTTTTTTTTCAAAGCCTTAAGCCAATATTATTTGTTTTGATTAAGTTTGGCTTCAATACTAAGTGTAGCGTGAGGAACACTTCTAAGTCTTTCTTTAGAGATTAACTTTCCAGTAACGCGGCATACACCGTAGGTTTTGTTTTCAATGCGAATAAGTGCATTTTCCAGATCGCGGATAAATTTTTGCTGTCTGGCGGCCAATTGTCCGTTTTCTTCTTTTGATAACACCTGAGATCCTTCTTCCAGAATTTTAAAAGACGGAGAAGTATCGTTAGTGTCATTTTCATTTTGGGTTGTAAATGCTTCGGTAAGCATTTTTAGTCCCGCACGTGCTTCTTCCAGTTTATTCAAAATGATATCCTTGAATTCCTGTAGTTCTTCATCTGAATATCTGGTCTTTTCTCTTTTTGTTTCCATAATACCGGGCTTTATTTATTTAATACAATTGACCTTATTAATCAATACGTATGTTTTAATATCATCAACTATTTCAACCATAACTTTGTCCGAGTTCTGAATATTTTCGGAATAGTTAAGATTAACTGCGAGTGTTTCCGAACAAATATAATCATTATTGTTTAATATTGCATCAGAAATCTGATTATGTTTTTCTACAAATAGCTCTATTTTGTCAGTAACTTCAAGGCCTTTATCTTTTCTTAGATTTTGGATTCTATTTATTAACTCTCTGGCAATACCTTCTTGCTTAAGGTCCTCGGAAATTGTAACATCCAATGCGACCGTAAGCCCGCCTTCGCTAATAACAAGCCATCCGGGAATATCTTCAGAAAGAATTTCTACATCTGAGATGAAAATCTCAACATTCTGCCCTTCAACTATTAATTCCTTTTTCTCATTTTTTTCAATAGAGGAAATGTCATCCTGAGAGAATTTTTCAATTTCCACGGCAATTTGTTTCATTAGTTTGCCGAATTTGGGGCCTAAAGTTTTAAAGTTTGGCTTAATCTTTTTAACCAGCACTCCGGCAGTATCATCGAGGTATTCAAGTTCTTTAACATTTACTTCAGACAAAATCAATTGTTCAACCCCCTGAAGTTGCTTGCGGAATTTCTCATCTAACACAGACACCATAATTTTTTGCAGCGGCTGTCTTACCCTGATGTTAACCTTTTTCCTTAAGGCCAGCACCATAGATGAAACTTTCTGTGCAAGCTGCATTCTTTGTTCGAGGTCAGAGTTGATAAGACTTTTATCTACTGTTGGAAAATCAGTAAGATGCACAGAATCTATTTTTTGTCTATTTGTAACGCTATTCAAATCGAGGAAGAGCCTTTCGCTGAAAAATGGAGCTATTGGTGCGCTAAGCATTGCAATTACTTCAAGACAGCGATACAAGGTTTGGTATGCAGAAATTTTATCTTCAGTGTATTCACCTTTCCAGAAACGGCGGCGGCACAAACGAACGTACCAATTGCTAAGATGCTCATCAACAAATTCTTGGATTAGCCTACCAGCACGTGTTGGTTCAAAATCATTGTAACATTCATCAACAGTAGCGATAAGAGTGTTTAATTCCGAGATAATCCATCTATCAATTTCAGGCCTTTTTTCTACAGGTATTTCATCTTCTTTGAAGCAGAAACCGTCAATATTGGCATACAAAGCAAAGAAAGCATAAGTATTATAAAGCGTACCAAAGAATTTTCTTTGAACTTCGGCTACACCTTCAATATCAAATTTCAGGTTATCCCAGGGTTGAGCATTAGTAATCATGTACCAGCGCGTGGCGTCAGGGCCGTATTTCTCAATAGTTTCGAAAGGATCAACTGCATTACCAAGCCTTTTCGACATTTTGTTTCCTTTTTTATCGAGAACAAGGCCATTAGAAACAACAGTTTTAAAAGCAACCGAATCGAAGAGCATAACAGCAATAGCGTGAAGAGTAAAGAACCATCCTCTTGTTTGGTCTACACCTTCGGCTATAAAATCTGCAGGAAAATTATTTTCAAAAACTTCTTTGTTTTCAAATGGATAATGAAACTGTGCATAAGGCATTGCGCCAGAGTCGAACCAAACATCTATAAGATCGGACTCTCTGAACATTTTTTTACCGGATGCTGAAACTAACACCACCTCATCAACAAATGGTTTGTGCATATCAAATACATTGTAGTTTTTATCTGACATGTCGCTAGGGTTAAAATCTTTAAGAGGATTTTCTTTCATAAATCCTGCTTTAACAGATTTTTCCATTTCGTCTTTAAGATGAGCTAAAGAGCCAATGCAAATTTGTTCTTCCTTGTCTTCAGTAATCCAAATAGGAAGAGGCACGCCCCAAAAACGAGAACGACTAAGGTTCCAATCCTGAAGGTTTTCAAGCCAATTGCCGAATCGGCCGGTGCCGGTGCTTTCGGGTTTCCAGTTTATTGATTGATTCAGTTCTATCATTCTGTCTCTTAGTGCCGTAGTGCGGATAAACCAAGAATCGAGAGGATAATAAAGAATAGGTTTATCTGTTCTCCAGCAGTGAGGATAAGAGTGTTCGTATTTTTCAGCTTTAAAAGCTCTATTTTCAGTTTTTAGTTTAATGATAATGTCAACGTCAACCGGTTTTGTTGTTTTTGGGTCGTAATCTGTTTCATATTCCGGCTTAACGAATCTCCCTGCAAATTCTCCCATTTCATCAACAAACTTACCTTGCTTATCAACCATAGTAAGGGCGCCCAAATTATATTGTTTCCCAACTCTAAAGTCGTCGGCTCCAAAACTAGGTGCTATATGAACAATACCGGTACCATCTTCTGTTGTTACAAAATCTCCCAAAACAACTCTGAAGGGATCGCCTTCTTCCGGTTGAGCGTAGGGTAATAGTTGCTCGAAGCGGATATTTTCAAATTTTGCACCTTTATAAACATCAACAATTTCAAAAGGAATATTCTTATCTCCCGGATGAAATTCATCAAATGGCAAATCTTTGTTTTCAGGATTAAAAAACTTCGATATTAATTCTTTTGCCAGAATAACAACGATTTTCTCGAAAGTATAAGGGTTGTAAGTTCTAAGCTTTACATAATCTATGTTTTTGCCGACAGCAAGTCCAGTGTTGCTTGGAAGTGTCCAAGGAGTAGTTGTCCATGCCAAGAAGAAAAGTTCTTCTTTAATGTCCTTAAATAAAAACTCAGACTGTTGATTTCTTACAACCTTAAATTGGGCTGTAAGGGAATTGTCTTTAACATCGCGGTAGCAACCTGGTTGGTTCAATTCGTGAGTGCTAAGACCTGTACCTGCAGCGGGTGAATATGGCTGAATAGAATAGCCTTTATAAAGTAATCCTTTTTCATACAATTTAGAAAGCAGATTCCAAACCGATTCGATGTATTTGTTTTCGAAAGTGATATAAGGGTCGCTCAAATCAACCCAATATCCCATTTTTCTAGTAAGATCGTCCCATTTATCTTTGAACTTCATTACATCCTTGCGGCATTCTTTGTTATAATCAGCAATGGATATTTTTTTTCCAATATCTTCCTTTGTTATGCCCAGCATTTTCTCAACGCCCATTTCAACAGGTAATCCATGAGTATCCCAACCGGCTTTGCGGTCAACTTTATAACCTTTCTGGGTGCGATAACGGCAGAAAATATCTTTAATAGCTCTTGCCATAACGTGATGAATTCCGGGCATGCCATTAGCAGATGGTGGACCTTCGAAAAAGACCCAAGGTTTATGGTCTTGGCGAATTTCAATACTTTTTTCAAAAGTTTTGTGTTTTTCCCAATATCCCTGCACATCCTTGCCAATTTGCGAAAGATCAAGCTTTTTGTATTCCTTATATTTTTGCTGCATAACTGATAAACGACTTGTTTTTTATTGAAAATTCTGAATTTCAGAATTTTCTAAACGTATTACATTTTAAACAAAGGCGCAAAATTAAAAAAAAATTGCTAATAATGGTTGAATTTATAAATAACATTCGCGGCAATAATTCATTAGATAGCTAAATGAATTATTGCCGCGTTAAAAAGCCTTCTATTAAAAAAAATAGGGAGACAGAGCCTCTAAAAGACTACTTTTTGCCGGATCCTTTGGTCACAAGCTCAGTGTAATCTGTTTCAGTAGATTTGAATGACGAAGTAATTTCAGAAGACCCATCAGAGTCATAACAAACTCTTCCATCGCCATTGTTTATCCAATATCCGCCTGGGTTTCCATAATTATCTAGCATAAATATAGCATAATGCAGGTTTTGAATTCCTGCAGTAACTTTCTTGCCTGATAATACAACCACAAGTTTTGCACTTGAGTCATATGCAGTTGAGATTAATTCTGCAAAAACCGTAAATTGGTTATTGTCTCCAACAATAAACCCTGCCAGGCCTGTTCCTGTCTCAGGTCCATTGATATAATCCCAATTGACTGTGAGCGCTTCATTGTCTTGACTTGAAAATTTTACTTTATAATCAGCAAACTGCTGCCCTATTTGGTCTCCAGATCTATTACTATTTAACAAAATAAAAGGAGATGCAATGTAAATATTTTCAATATCGGGAGGATTACCACCGCCAAAAATTGGCATTCCAAGATCTTTCATATCATCAAGAATCTTTGTAGGCACAAGATCATTTATTTCACGAGTAAGGCCGTTGTCTTCTATTCTATCGTCTTTTTTACAAGCAGTAAAAATGGTAAACAATGCAATTACAAAAGCAATTAATTTGATGTTAGATGAGGTTTTCATAACAAACTGATTTAGGTTAAAAATTAGTGAATACAGAATAGATAAAAGAGCTATAAAATTAATGAAATTTTAATCGCAAAATGATAATTGCGATTTTGATGAATAGCGATTTTGAAAATCGCTACATAACTCAATAGCAGTCAATTTTACAAATAGGTTAGCCTACAACTTTAAAAATTTTTCCAGGCAGTGGTTTAACAAGTCCTTTGAATTCAAGGTTTAAAAGCAGTGCTGAAGTTTTACTTGGAGAAAATCCACTTTCAGAAACGATAAAGTCAATTTCGGGGTTTTCGTTAGCTTTGAGAATATCAATTATTTTTTGTTCATCATCATCAAGTTCAACAAACAACTGCCTTTGCAAGGGCTTTTTAGAAGAATTTTCGATATCCCATCTCATTATATACTCTATATCTTGAATTGATTCAGCCATATGTGCTTTGTGAGTTTTAATAATATGATTGCATCCGGCACTTAGTGGGTCGACAGTTCTGCCGGGAATGGCAAAAACATCTCTGTTGTATGAATTTGCAATATGAGCAGTAATAAGCGCTCCACCCCTATCGGCCGCCTCAGCAACAATAACAGCATCTGACAGCCCGGCTATAATCCTGTTTCTCTTAGGGAAGTTTTCTCTATCGGGTTTAGACCCTGAAAAAAAATCAGAAATTAATCCACCATTTTCAATCATTTGTTTTGCAAGTTTTGTATGCAAAGGTGGATAAATCATATCTAATCCGTGCCCCAGAACACCAACTGTTGGAATGTTTTTTGAAAGCGACATTTTATGTGCTGCAGCATCAATGCCATATGCCAACCCACTAACAATCAGAATTTCGTATTTAGCGAGTCCTTCAACAATTTCCTTAACCTTAGCTTTGCCATAGTCTGTAGCGCTTCTTGTTCCAACAATACTGACTACTTTAGACATATTAAGATCTGCATTCCCCTTCATAAAAAACAATACCGGGCTATCTATACATTGCTTTAGGCGATATGGATACTCTTTGTCGAGGTAGAAATAAGTTGTAATATTATTCTTTTCAATAAATTCAAGTTCTTTTTCAGCTTGTTCAAATACCTTGTGATTTACAATGCTGCTTGCTAAACTTCGTCCAATACCGGGAATTTTTAACAAAGCGGATTTCTTCTCTTTAAAAACCGCCTCTACTCCTCCGCAATATGAAACCAGTTTTTTGGCTGTTATGCCACCTACTCCGGGGAGCAAACTAAGTGAAAGTTGATAAATTTTATTCATAAACAATGTAAAACATTTTGTCATATTTTTTTGCAAATTTAAACGTTTATTTTTGCTATACGTCAATTGTTAAAATCTTTTTAAATATTTTCATTAACAATTATAAATCAATAAAAACACTTCACATCAAACACATTTTATCCTATCTTTGAATTACTTATGTGCAAATCACTTAAAGGTATTAATGTTATGGTTTGCCCTTTAGATTGGGGTCTTGGGCATGCTACGCGTTGTGTTGCAATTATTAGAAAGCTTATTGTTTTGGAAGCGAATGTTATAATTGCAGCAGATAATGCTCCAATGGCATTTCTAAAAAAAGAGTTGGAAGGAGAAAATGTGAGATTTGTTATTTTCCCTTGGAGGCCTGTGAAATATCAAAAAAAAGGGAGCTTTTCATTAAAGTTAATACTTCAATCTCCCAGAATATTAGTTGAGATAAGAAAAGAGCATAAGTTTTTACAGAAAATCATAAAGGAAAATTCGGCTGATATAATAATATCTGACAATAGATTTGGGTTGTGGTCAAAAAAAGCAAAAACCGTATTCATTACTCACCAGGTTTTTATTCAGGCTCCCAGATATTTTAAGTGGACAGAGCCTATATTATACTTTCTAAACAGCTTATTTATAAAGAGATTCGACTACTGCTGGGTGCCTGATGTTAAGAATGAACCAAGTTTTTCGGGAGTTTTATCTCACAAAAAGGAAAAGAAATTTTTAACCTTCACGGGCATATTATCGAGGTTTTCGGGCTTAGAGCATCTTAATGGAGACAACCCTCTTCCCAATGAATTTCCCAATGACTTTGTTTTAGTGATGTTGTCAGGGCCCGAGCCACAGAGAAGTCTTCTCGAGCAAAAGCTTGCATTAGAATTTTCTAAGTTAAATGAAGCTGCTGTTTTTTTAAGAGGATTGGCAAGTTCTGATAAATCAACCATTACAGAAAATCAAGTGTGGTTTGATCATTTAAATACATCACAAATACTTTTCCTAATAAAAAATGCGAAATTGGTCGTTTGCCGCTCCGGATATTCCACAATAATGGATTTGGCGGTATTTAACAAGAAGGCTTTATTAATACCTACTCCCGGACAAACAGAGCAGGAATATCTTGCAGAATTATATCATAGAAACAACTGGAGCTACAGAGTAATTCAAAGTAGTATTGATATAAAAAATCAATTGGAGCTTGCAAAAAAAACAACAGGCATCCCATCAATAAATAATCAAAGCCAACTTTTGGACAAAGCCCTAAAACAACTCTCGACTGCCGACTGTTAACTATCGACTGTTGACTATCGACTGCCGACTAATAAGTCTTCGTCATATCCGGATCAACAACAATAATAAAATCAGCCTTGCCTTTATTTAGTTCATGTAATTCATTGAGATTATCTTGTTCTACAGTGGTAATTGTAATCAAATTGTCTTTTTTTCCATACTGGGTTAGATACCAAAAAATACCTTCATAATTATCAGAGTGGTATGCACCGTGAAAATGCAGAAAAACTTTGCCTTGAGAAAAGTTCTTGAGTATAAAATGCGCCATAGTTGCATCTTTAATAGCTTGGGCTTTGGGAAGATTTTCGTTAGAATGAGCCGGCATTCCTTGCATTTCCAGCATTGTTTTATAGCTTGGCAGTTCTGCATCATAAGGTACGGGAAGTGGTGGCAAATATTTCATTGCATCATATTCCAGTCCGAGCAAAGCATCAAATCCTTGACGATGAACCAGAGCTGCATATCTTCGCGGAATATTTGTGCCGACAAATGGGATGTTGTTATTCTTTGCAAATTCAACTAAGGGTTTATAATCAGTATCATAATTATTCCACATTTTTGCTTCGGCTTTAAAATTTCTTTCAGTAATTTTTCCCTGCAGATATTCATTAAGGATTAGCTGGTTGTCAGTTTCAAACATTTCGGCACCAAGAATAAGTTTATCGGATTTCTTTGCATAGATTTCTTTGGTAAGAGAAATTTGCAGCCAATGCGAAATTGGATTATTATGTAATTCTCCGAACAGAATAATGTCTGATTTTAATGAGCTATCGAGCATTTTCTGAAAATCAGAAATGTTTCCGTCTTTATCATAAATCTTATATGCATACTTATGCTGGCCCATTGCGCTTGAATATAAGGCAATAGCAATCAAAAATAGAAAAATCGTTTTAAATGATTTCACGATGAAATGTTTTTAGTTAGAAATATTAAGTGAACCAAATTCTTTCTTGATTATGTTCACAGCAGCAATCTTTTCAAATCATCTGAAGAGAATGATATTGGCGTAAGGTCTTCAGCTTTGGTGATTATAAATACTTTCCCGTATTCTCCTGTTAGAAGTATCTTGATAGGTTCCTTTTGTTTATGCTCGAACTCAAGTAAAACCTGTCGGCAGGAACCACAAGGGGATATGGGATAATTCATAGATTCTCGGGGGTTTCTTGCGGCTACAGCTATTGCTTTCATTTTAACATTGGGATACTGAGAAGATGCCGAGAAAACACAAACCCTTTCGGCGCATATTCCACTTGGATATGCTGCGTTTTCTTGATTACTGCCGGTAACAATCTCTCCATTTTCCAACAAGATTGCAGATCCTACATAAAATTCAGAATATGGTGCATATGCATTAAAAGTCATTTTTCTGGCCAGGTGGATAAGTTTAATATCATCGGGTGACAATTCGTTTTCGTCCTCAACTTCGTAAATATCAATGCACAAGCTCTTTTTTTTCATATCTGAGGTATTTAGGGGGATTTAATAGTGGCAATAAAATTACGAACTTAATTTCAATTCGCAAAAATAAAAAACCGCCTGACATTAACATCAGGCGGTTAAACAACATGAAAAGGATTTCAACCAAAAACCAAAACCCATATTTTTATATTACAGACGCTTGCTTTGATTCATTCTGAAACTCCTCAAATAAAGCTTTTGTATTAATGATAGTTTCTTCCATTTCTTTTTCAGGAGTTGAGATAATTTCAAGGTCAAAAACGTTACCGTCAAAACCTATCAAATCTTTGCTTTGTTCTTCTTTTAATACTTCTATTGTAACTGCAGGAACTTCTTCTTCAACTTCTTTCTCTTCTTCAACAAACAATTCTAGTTCTTGGCCTGTGCTTGTTATAAAATGAAGTCTTTGAATTCTTACTTGAGATTGTACTGTGCAGATAATCATTGAGATAATTGCTAGTGTTAAGATTACTTTTTTCATGGCTTTAGAGATTTAAGATTTATTTTTGTTTAGTTTGTTGGCTTTTTCTATGCATAAGACGGGTTGACATATTAAAAGTTACAGAGGCCCAAAATAAATTTTAGTTAATCATCGTTAAAACTGTCGAAAAAGCTATCTGATCAGGATTATATGATAATAATGCAACGTCGCTTTTTTTGTATTTTTGCAAACAATATTCATTTTTTTATAAAAAAAACAAGATATGATTAAGTCAAGAAAACACCTTTTTGAACTTTATGTTTTATTGTTTCTTTCAATAACAATTGGCAGTTTAAAAAACTCAGAGGCGAGTTTTTATATTAGCGACAATATAATTGGAAATGATTCTATAGAAAACATAGACATAAATGAAGTAAGGCAAAAAACTACGGCTAAAAGAGTTATCAGCTCTCAGGTTATTTCAAACAATGTTTCAGATATTTCGCTAAGAGTTAATAATGTTGAGTATTTCTATTTAAAAAATAATCAAACTTATAACAACGAGAATTTCCTTTTTTTTAAGGCAGAAAATAATCAGGTTGTTGCAGAAGTGAGAATATATCCTGAAAAAGAAGGAATAGCAATACCCGGGCTTAGAATAATTAATTCGCCAGATTACGACATTATTGATACACTCTTATTTATAAACAACAACCATTATCGTTCAAGGATACGATTCAACAATCTAGCAAAAGCAGAATATCCGGTATTATTAATAAGTTATTTGAATTCTAACAGTCAGATCACAAACAAAGAAATTAAGCTTGCACCATATTTTATTCCTACACTGCAATATGACGATTCATCAGTTGAGCTATTCAGAGGAGAGGAAAAAACTATAGAAATAAGCGGTACAAATTTATTTAGTGTAGAGCTTTATCCTGAATGGACAAAACACAACAGTTTAGATTACAAATTAATCCGACATGGAAATAATCTTAGACTTTTGGTAAGAGCAAATAATACAGGCGACATTAGTCTTCCTCTTGAAATAAAGACAATTTCACCGGTTATTAATGAAAGTAATGAGGTAAGTAATTATATAGAAACTATCACTCTTAAGTTTAATGTAAAGCCAAGCCGATTGCAGTTTCTAAATACAGACAAAAACGTTGTTTATTTCGAGCCCGACAGACGCAAGAGTGAGGAAATAAGATTAGATTATCACCCTTCATTCGAACTTAGAAAAAACTACCGTATAGAGGATAAACAAGAACAGGGTGGGACATTCATTGCAGAAATTTTTATTAAATCAATTACATCAGACAATAAAGTATTGGCCGACATAAGAACATACGATTTGCATAGGATGAGCGATGGTTATTTGTATATAAAAGATGGCAACAAAACAGTATTCATGACAAACTTCAATATTGTAAACAGGCCTGAAATAACAAAAATCGAAATACTTCGGGAAGGTGGCGATTGGACAACAAGTCTTAATGTTTTTCCGGGTGAAAAGTTTGAAGTTAAGGTAGAAGGCAATGGATTGCTTGATGCAAGTATTACGTTTGACGGGTGTATACAAAAGAAAGACAGCATAAGGCAGAGCGACAGGATTTTGTTTTATGAAATTTCAGTGCCTATAAACATCCCAAGAAGAAAAATAATGATATTTCTAAACCAGGCTATTTCCCAGCATGAACTCTTGGTAAGAGAATACCAGAGGCCGGCAGATCTGGATTTTGTAAAAATCAACTATGGTACAAGAAATTATGAAATTACAAGCTCACATTTCAATCAGCCTGTTTTTTATAATCAAACAATAAGAGATGTAAATATTATCTTCGATGCAGACAAAATAGACAATAATAGGCTCAATGGCAAGCAATATCTTACAATAGAAGTTAGGATATTAGATGAAAACAACCGATTGCTTGATTTTCAGACAATCTCAAACATAGTTGTTTGTCCTGGAGAGAATTCGCCTCGCTATGCCTTTTATGGTGAAACTGATTGCAAGCAACAGACTATACGGCTTAATGATTATTTAATAAGAAAAACATACAACCTAGATGCTTTTTCTCAGATAATAATTACAGTAAAGCACAGCGAAAATCATCATAGTTCAGGCGCAAAAAGTCAAAAAGCAACAATTTTTGCTGAAAGAAAATACAGTTTTGACATTATGGTTTCATTTCCTGCGGGGCTATTGGTGAAGGAGTTTAGCCAGAGTGGGATAGGCAACCTTTCAGGGATTAGCACATCTGTGTTGGCAGAGATTAGTTTTTACGACCCTAAAAGAATTGGAACAAAAAGACCTTATAAGTTTGGCGCCGGATTTATTGCACTAAATGCCTTCAATTTTGGCGAGAGCGCCAATATAAAAAGAGATATAGGGATTGTAGGCATAGCCGTAATTGAGCCAATAAGGGGTTCGGCGAAATTTAGTGTACCTATTTATTTAGGAATAGGTTATTTGTTGAAAGAAAATGATTTTTTTGCTATATTTGGACCGGGCATCAGACTACATTTTTAAATATGAACCAGGTAATACAATTTCTGGATTTTGTTGACACCAACAAAATATTTGCCTTTAACCAAAAGACTCTTTTGGCAGTTAGCGGTGGGCTTGACTCTGTAGCCATGGTTCATCTTTATAAAATGGCCGACCTCAACTTTTCTATAGCTCATTGCAACTTTGGATTGAGAGGTGAAGAGTCGGAAGAAGATGAGTCTTTTTGCCGTAATCTTGCTGAACACTATGATGTTTCTTTTTTTACAATTAAATTCAACACTCTTGAATACTCCCAAATAAACCGCCTTTCTATTCAAACAGCAGCCCGTGAATTAAGATATAAATGGCTGGAAGAGATTCGCCATAAGCACAACCTCGAATTTATTGCGACTGCTCATCACCTCGACGACAATGCAGAAACTATGTTGTTTAACATGGCTAGAGGCACAGGCTATACTGGACTAAGCGGAATTCCATTGGTTAACAACAAAGTTATAAGGCCATTAATGTGTTTTCAAAAAAATGACCTTGTTCAGTTTGCTGAAAAACACAACCTTGAGTATAGAGAAGATTCATCAAATGCAAAAACAGATTACACAAGAAATAAAATCAGACATCAGGTTATTCCACATCTAAAGGAAATAAATCCTGCCGTTATAAAGAATTTTGCTTCATTATCGCACATTGTAAAGAAAAGTGATGAGCTTTTAAACTTTTTAATTGACAAAGAAGAGCTAATTATTGAAAAAGGCAATGAATATCATATCCCAATAAAGAAAATCAATAATTACCCCGACAGAGAAACAGTTTTATTCCATCTTTTAAAAAGATTTGGTTTTACGGCTGCACAAACAAAAATGATCAAAAGCACTATTAAATCTCATTCAGGGAAATATCACGAAACCGATAATTACAAGCTAATAAGAGACAGGGATTATTTTATGATTTTCCCAAAACAGGGTCGAGGTATAATAGATGAGGTGTTAATTGACGTTGGGCAATCATACAAGATTTCTGACAATTTATTTTTTGAAACAGACATTATCGATTTTTTACCTGATTATGAAATTTCCAAAGAAAATAACCATGTTGCTTTGGATTATGAAATGCTTACATTTCCTCTAACTCTGAGGCAATGGAGGCAGGGGGATGCTTTTCAGCCTTTTGGGATGGACGGAACTAAGAAAATTAGCGACTTTCTCATAGACATAAAAATGCCATTACACAAAAAAGATGAGGTTCTGGTGTTATTGTCGGGCGATGATATTGTTTGGGTTGTTAATCACAGGCCAGACAACAGATACTCAATTACTCCACAAACAAATAAAATTTTTCTTGCCAAAGCCTTTTCAGCATAAATCATTCTAATAACTTTGCAACTTACAAATACACGTATAAACATTTTTGCATATTTGATGTTAGAATTTAACAAGCAAAATCACCATAGTTCAATTAATTAAACTTATTATCATGAAGGTAAGAATCACATTTCTTTTTGTTTTTTTAATCTTAGCAGGATTATTTTCAAATAACGTTTCAGCTCAGGTATTACAGCCTGTAACATGGAGTTTTTCTCAAGCTTCCATTGGTGAAAACAAGTATGAATTAACCTTTAAAGCAGTTATAGACAAGGGTTGGTCTATTTATGGGCTTGATATAAAGCCGGGTGGACCTATTGCTACTGCATTTGAATTCACAGAGGCAAGCGGTTACAAGCTTATTGGAAAAATGAAATCTCCAGAAGCTGTTGTTAAATTTGACCCTAATTTCAACATGGAATTGGCAATGATTTCCAACATAGCTGTATTCAAACAAACAGTTGAAGTTTTGACAGAAGACCCTGTTAATGTTAAAGGAGAGCTCGTATTTATGAGTTGTGATGCAACTTCATGTCTTCCTCCTGATTATATAGAGTTTGAATTTAGATTACCCGGAAAAGTAGTTGTTAAAGAAGAAAAAGTTGAAACAACGAAAGAAGAGTCAACAGAGGCTTTGGTAGAAGAGACAGTTACTAATGACGAACAAATAGAAACTGCGGAAGTCGATGCACTCAAAGAGACCGAAAAGGAATCAGGTTCTTTGTTATGGGATTTTATAAAAGGATTTTTAGGAGGGCTATTAGCATTGCTAACTCCATGTGTATTTCCTATGATACCACTTACAGTAAGTTATTTTTTGCGTAATGCAGGAAAAAAGAGATCAAGAGCAATAAGAGATGCATTATTTTACGGAATCAGTATAGTGTTTAGTTATGTTGTATTAGGAATGGCTATATCTATAATCTTTGGAGCCGACACATTAAATATGTTGGCAACAAGCCCTGCGTTTAATATATTCTTTTTTGCACTGCTGGTATTTTTTGCAGCAGCATTTCTCGGGGCATTTGAGCTCACTATTCCTGCAAGCTGGTCAAATAAGCTAGACAGCAAAGCTGAAAAATCAGGAGGTTTAATCGGAGTGTTTTTAATGGGAGTTGTTTTTGTACTTGTATCATTTTCTTGCACAGGGCCCATTGTTGGAACTCTTTTGGTTGAGGCTGCCTCAGGAGGAAGCTTATTCTCCCCTGCTGTTGGTATGCTAGGATTTAGTCTTGCTCTTGCAATACCTTTTAGTTTGTTTGCTGTATTCCCAACTGCATTAAAGTCGCTGCCAAAATCAGGTGGCTGGATGAATTCAGTAAAAGTTGTTTTAGGTTTTATCGTATTGGCTTTTGCTTTAAAATTCCTTGCTACTGCAGACTCGGTAGCACAATGGGGATTATTTTCAAGAGAGTTTTTTATTGTGATTTGGATGTCACTTTTCCTTCTTTTAGGATTGTATCTGCTTGGAAAAATTAAGTTTGCCCACGATTCTGATGTTTCTCACATCAGTGTTCCGAGACTATTTCTCGCGATAGTAAGTTTTTCATTTGTTTTCTATTTGTTACCCGGATTATTTGGAGCACCTTTAAAAACTGTGAGTTCGTTCTTGCCACCTATTACAAGTCAGAGTTTTGATCTTTCACGTGGCATTTCATCTACTCAGACTGTAAGCAACGATATTTACACCGGAAAAAGTGTTAAAGAAGGAGTTTACGGACTCTTGGCATTTACAGACTATGAAGAAGGTATGGAAGCGGCACGCAAAGCCGGGAAGCCTGTTTTCCTTGACTTCACAGGATTTGGCTGTTCTAACTGCAGAAAAATGGAAGCAGCTGTTTGGTCAGACCCCAGAGTATTAGACCGCCTTAAAAACAATTTTGTAAAAATCAGCCTGTATGTTGACGACAGAACAATGCTCCCAGAAGACCAATGGTTTGTTGACAAATCAGGTGGCAGAGAAAGAGAGATAAGAAGGGTAGGACAAAAGTGGAGCATATTTCAGGCCGAGAGGTACGAAATTAATACCCAACCATACTATTTGATACTTGACCATAATGAAAATAGTTTGGTAACCCCTCGTGGATTAAACACAAACATTGAGGAATATATTGAGTTCCTTGATGAAGGGTTGGAGAAGTTTAAAGAGAGTCGATAGACTCTAAACAGGCTCTTTTTAAACTGTATATCGCTACAAACGCCATCAACCCCATTCCTGTTTTTAAGGATTCTTCGTCTACATTAAATGTAGGTGTATGTAGGTTTGATGTTATTCCTGTTTTTTCATTGCGTATTCCTAATCTATAAAAGCAGGAAGGTTTTCTTTGTGAGAAATATGCAAAATCTTCTGCTGTCATAGCAAGGTCTAATTCTTTTACATTTTCTTTTCCAAGGAAATCTGAAGCTGCCTCCACAAACTTAGCAGTTAGTTTGTCGTCGTTGACAAGGAAGGGATATCCTTTAGAAATTTTGACTTCACATTCGCCTCCCATGCTCCTGGCAATTCCAGAAGCCATTTCGGTGATTTTCTTATGGGCTTCTGCCCTCCATTCTTCGGAGAATGTTCTGAGTGTACCATCAATTTTTACCTCATCAGGTATAATGTTGTTTCTGCCCTCTCCTATTATTTTGCCAAACGACAAAACTGTTGGCATATAAGGTTTTGCGAATCTGCTGACTATTTGTTGCAAGCCAATTATAATATGAGAAGCTATAACTATCGGATCAATATTAAGATGTGGAGTAGCTGCATGGCCTCCCCTGCCTTTTACTATTAAATAAACTTCATCTGTGCTGGCCATATACTGACCAGGCTTAACCCCAACCTGACCTGCATTTAGCCCTGGGAAAACGTGCTGTCCGAAGACAACCTCCGGAATAGGATTTTCGAGCACACCTTCATTTATCATCATTATGGCGCCTCCGGGATAAGTTTCTTCAGAGGGCTGAAAGATAAGTTTAATACTTCCCTCAAACTCATTTTTCATAGCTTGAAGTATTTTGGCTGCACCAAGTAAACATGCCATATGCACATCGTGTCCGCATGCGTGCATAACTCCGCTGTTCTTACTGGCATAATCTACATCGTTTGCCTCTTTTATCGGCAAAGCATCCATGTCTGCGCGCAATGCAACAACCTTACTGCCGGGGTTTTTACCTTTTATAATTCCAACTATTCCGGTTTTGGCAATTCCGGTTTTATGTTCTATGCCGAATGAATTTAGTTTCGCTGATATATAAGCCGCTGTTTCTGTTTCATGCAAGGATAATTCAGGGTGAGCATGCAAGTGACGTCTGATTTCGACAACTTCATTATAATATTCCGAAACAAGAGATTTTATTTTTTCTTTGAGGTTCATTTGCTTTTCTTTATGAGTTCAAAATTAGCAATATTTGAAATAGTTATAATTGTTTGCTTAAGAATATACCTCGGCCTCAAAACCAAGTGCTTCAACTTTCTGAGCGATTTCAAAAAGCTTTTCATGAGAAACTTTTTCAAGGTTCTCGGCGGGAGTTTCTCTGGCTATAGGATAAATCATAACGGAGCGCGGTTTAATCTGTTTTAAGAGATTAAGCCATGCATCTACTTCAGCTTCTGTAGTGTTATCTATCAAAACACCTTTATAGTTGCCTTTAACAAATAGCGTTTGTATAATGAGATTGCCATCAAACTTTTTAAGACTTTCTATCACTTCAGAAATTGAAATTTTAATTTTGGGATTATTAATTTTTTGAAATGTTTCGTCAGTGCCGGCGTCAAGTTTCATAATATTCTTATCTACTTTTAAGAGTGCATTAAAAATATCCGTTTCCCCTGCCATTGTTGAATTACATAAAACTGAAATTTTACAAGATGGAATGTATTTGTTTCTGAGTTCAACCGTATCATCAATAATTCCAGCAAATTCCGGATGCAGCGTTGGTTCACCGTTTCCGGCAAAAGTGATATTGTCTAGCATAGAATTTCTTTTCTGGATTTCAGAAAGCTTGTTTTCCAGTTCGGCTTTTATAAGATTTCGGGCGGGGAAATCGTGACACTTATCAGGAGGGGAAGTCCATCCACACTCGCAATAAAGACAATTAAAAGAGCAGTGCTTCAGATTTGGGGGAAGTAAATTAATGCCAAGAGAAACCCCAAGCCTTCTGCTTCGTATAGGACCAAAAATTATTTGTTCGAAAAGAAAACCAGCCATAAATTAAATTTTTTCAATTATTTCTTCGTCAAGATATACTAAAAAAGCATCTACATTTTTATACCCCATTTGTTCTATCAAGGCTTTATACTGAAGTAATTGCTTTTTATACAATTCTGATCGTGAGCCTGTTTTATAATCAATAACTGCAGCATTATCACCCGAAAGAACAACTCTATCAGGTCTGAAAAAGTGTCCATTTTCATTCATAATGTCGGCTTCATTCAAAATTTTTGAATCCCCATTATAATAATCATACAGTTCTTTAGAGTTAACAAATTTGTAAATCTTTTCCGTTAAAACAGGTTTTTCTTCTGCCACAATTTCTCCGTTTACAATCATACTACTCAGCACTTTATCAACATCCATTCTATCATAAACATTCTCCATAACTTTATGAATCAATCTACCCCTAATCATTGCTTTTAGTTTTTCATCATTAATATCAGGAGTTTTTAAAACAGGTCGTATATATATTTTGTTTCGCCAGTCGGAGCTCAGATATTTATCAAAACTAACATTATTGTTGGCATCAGTATTTGTTTGGCCTTGCCTTTCTGGTTCAGATTCATTAGTACCAAAACCATAAGACAACACCCCATCAGCCCACATTTCTTTATATTCAAGGAAATTGCGGAGGTGGTATGCAACAGTTGTTCCTTGTTCCGTAAATTTTTCATTCTTGGGGTAGTTTGTCAACACAAACAGTTTTTTCTGAGGTCTTGTAAATCCTACATACACAATATTCAATAAATCAAGGAAAGTTTTTTGTTTTTCCATTAAATAGTCATCGGCCAGAGTTGTTTTTTCCAAATCCTTGGTAAAGTTAAAAAACCCGAGAGGCAGTTCAGGCAAAGAATCAATTTCAATATTATGCCAAAACCCCTCAAGTCCGGCTTTAGAAATATTCATATTAGCAAAGGGGAACAACACAACCGGGAATTGCAGTCCTTTTGCTTTATGAATAGTCATAATTTGCACGGCGTCGATACCTTTGGGGACAACCACAGAGAGTTCGCCTCCTTTTTCATGCCACCATTGAAGAAAATCTTCAATAGAAGAAGGGTTTTTATCAGTATAATCAAAAACTGCATCCATAAAAAACGCAACAAATGGGTCGACACCTTCTTTATCAGAGAAGAAAGATCTAACAATAACTTCGCAAACATCCCAAAGATTAAGATTTTTCATCTTAGAAAAAGAGATATCATAGCCATTTTCTTTGAGAAGGCTTTCCAACTTAAGAATATGTCCATTATAATTTTGCTCCCTATTTAACGGAAATTCATTAATCTTACAAAGGGAGATATGAATACTTGCTGAATTTTTGATTATACCTGATTGTGTAATATAATTAACAACTTCAACAAAAGATATTCTGTCGTACGGACGGGATAAAAGTTTTAAAAAAGAAACGAAAAAATTCACTTCTCTAGAAAAATTAAGCAGCAAAGATTCCTGAGAAATAACAGGGATATTGTTTTCGAGGAGAAATCTAGCAACAAGATTAGCATTGCTGTTGCTTCTGCAAAGAATAGTAATATCGCTAAGAGGATGCTTATACACATCTCTCAGTTCAAGAACAATTTCCAGTGTTTTATCTAAAGTGTAATCAACAAACCCTTTATCTTCTTCATCGTCAGATTCAGATGGAATAAACTCAAGATGAACAAATCCTCCGGTTTTCTTTTCCTGAAATTTCTGCTCGCATCCTTCATAAATTTTTGCATACTCTCCTTTGAGAACGTTGCTTTGAATATAATTGAAAAAGCTGTTGTTGAATCCCACAACCTCCTCATGCGACCTATAATTCGTATTAAGAGGTTTCAGTTCGAAATAGCTGTTAAGAGCTTTTTCCCAATGAGGTTTTGAAACAGATTTAATTTTTGGCAGGAGATTGGGAAGAATAGCAAACTGTTCAACCTCTCCACCTCTCCATCTGTAAATTGCCTGTTTACAATCGCCCACTACAAGATTCATATTACCATTTGCAAGAGCATTTTCGACTAAAGGAAGAAGGTTTTGCCACTGCAGAAGAGATGTATCCTGAAACTCATCAATCATATAATGCTGATATTTCTCGCCTAAGCGCTCATAAATAAAAGGCACAGGCTGTTGAGAAACTATTTCAGCTATCCTTTTGTTAAAATCTGAAATATGCAGAACGGCGTTGCTGCTTTTAATTTCTTCAAGTACTTTTTCAACTTCATTTAAAACTGCAAGTGGAAAAATATTTTTATTAAGTAGTTTGAGCATTATGTATTGGCCAAAGCTCTCTTCGGCTTTATTCATTATAACAGAGTATGCATCGCTAATGATTCCTGAAACTTCAGAAATCACGTCTTTATCTGAAGGAGTGCATTTTCCAGAAAACCACTTATTGTCGGCAATTGTTTCTTTCACATAAGAATTGGGCTCAATTTTTTCGAAAATCTTTCCACCTGCCAGATTTCGAAAATATGTTGATATACCGGTTTTACCCCTGAAGAATGCTTCGTCAGGGATATTGCGAACATCAATTTCGCGAACAACATCTTGAGCAATTTTTGCAATTTCTTGCTCAAAAGCATTTATTAAGGCAACAATATTTTTCTGTATTCTGAAAAACTCTTCAAGCGAAATCTCTTTAAGCCTTGAGATATTGTTGTCAGGGTCTTCTTTAAGAATGTTTTTAGCAAGTTTTATAATAGACTTTTCAATGGAGAGCGACTTTTCATCATCTGTGGTTCTTTCCATATAAGCAATCATAAGCTTAGTAAAAGACCCATTATCGTCGGTTCCAACTCTACTAACAAGTATATCCACCGCCTGACTCAACAATGTTTTATCATCCATTTCGATGTCGAAATTTAGCGGAATCTGTAAGTCAAATGCAAAGGTTCTGATAACACGGTGAGTAAAACTATCGATAGTGCTAACGGCAAAATCTCCATAATTGTGAATTATAAGAGATAGAACTTCAGAAGCAGAAAGAATTATTATTTGATATTTTTCTGATGAGGAAAAATTAAACTCAGATTCACTACAAATATGCGCCAAAATACTTTTAACATCCTCCGGCCAGTTCTGAATATCATTAACATTAAGCTTGGACAATTTCCCGAGAGTTTCGATAATGCGGGTTTTCATCTCTGCGGCCGCAGCATTGGTGAATGTTATTGCCAAAACACTTCTAACCTTGTTTTTGTCGTTCAGAACAATTTTAAGATATTCCTTAACCAGGGTAAATGTTTTACCGCTTCCGGCCGATGATCTATAAACAATAAAGTTTTTTTGTGTTTCCATGTCAGGAATTTGTAGCGAAGATATTATTATACCATGATAAAAACAATGAAAATGAAATCAAATGTTTTTGAATTTTTGATGCAAGAACAAAGACGCACCTATTCTGTAGAGACGCGAAGCATCGCGTCTCTACAGAATATCGTTATATATTAAATGTCATTTTCAATTGAATGGCTCTTCGCTGAATGAATAGAAAAAATCGTATTTTTGAAGGTTAATTATATTGAAAACATAATTATGGAAAAAAGGATGAAAACGTTTTTTAATTTTTTAAAGTCGGCAGCTATTGTAGTTGCCTTATTCATTTCGCTTAATATATTGGCGCAAAAATCACCCGAAAGAGTTGAGCCTCCTTTTTGGTGGGCTGGGATGTATCATTCTGAATTACAGCTTTTGGTTTATGCAGAAGACATTGGCTCAACCAGGCTGGAGCTAACAGGAAAAGGCGTTAAAGTAAAAGAAGTTATTGCCGTTGAAAGTCCTAACTATCTGTTTGTTTATCTCGACATATCAAATGCAACTGCTGGTAAGTTTGAAATGAAGTTTTCGAAATTAAACGAAGTTGTTTATAAATGTGAATACGAATTAAAAGAAAGAGAAGAAGGCTCAGCTTACCGCTTAGGGTTTAATGCTACAGATGCAATTTATCTTTTGATGCCTGATAGGTTTTCTAATGGAGATTTATCAAATGATAATATAGATTGGATGATGGAGAAAAGTAATAGAAGCAATGCAGATGGTCGTCACGGAGGTGATATTCAGGGTATAATTAACAATTTAGACTACATTAAAGACCTTGGATTTACAGCTATTTGGCATAATCCGGTAATAGAAAACAATCAGCCCCAATATACATATCACGGATATGCCATAACAGACTTTTATAAAGTTGATGAAAGGCTTGGCACAAATGAAGATTATAAACGCCTTGTTGCAGAGGCAGACAAAAAAGGTATTTCGATAATAAAAGATATGATTTTTAATCATTGCGGCCTTTATCATTGGTGGATGAAAGACCTTCCTACAAATGATTGGGTTCATCAGTGGGGTGATTATACTCGCACAACATACAGAGGAACAACAATTGTGGATCCGCATGTTGCACAAGCCGACCTCGACTTAATGTTAAAAGGATGGTTTGACCGTTGGATGCCCGACTTAAATCAAAGAAACAGAATTCTGGCCAAGTATCTTATTCAGAACAGCGTCTGGTGGGTTGAATACAGCGGAATAAATGGCATAAGAATGGACACACAGCCATATCCGTATAAAGATTTCATGGCAGATTGGGCTGAATACGTAATGCTGGAATATCCAAATTTCACAATAGTTGGAGAAGCTTGGTTGCCATACCCCTCTCTTGTTAGCTACTACCAAGGAGGCGCATTAAATTTCGACGGTTATAATTCCTATCTTCCCAGTGTTTTTGATTTCCCATTATACTATGCCATTACAGAGGCCTTTAATGAAAAAGACTCATGGGATACGGGATTAATAAAACTTTATAACTCGATTTCACAGGATTTTCTTTACCCAAACCCTTATGAATTAGTTGTATTTGGCGACAATCACGATGTAGATAGGTTGTTTACCTCTTTAAAAGAAGATCCCCGCAAGCTAAAACTAGCACTAACTTTCATTTTTACAACCAGGGGCATACCAATGATGTATAGTGGAACTGAAATTCTTATGAGTGGAATTGAGCATAAGGGACATGGTTTGATGAGAAAGGATTTTCCGGGAGGATGGCCTGCTGACCCTGTAAATGCTTTTACAAAAAAAGGAAGAAACAGTCAGCAAAACGAAATGTGGGATCATATAAGTAAATTGCTTAACTACCGAAAAGTAAAAGAAGTTTTACACTACGGTTGGCTTAAACACTTTGTGCCTCAGGAAAATATTTATGTGTACTTTAGGTATAATGATAATGAAACTGTAATGGTTATAATTAATAGCAATGAGAAAAACATGGAGCTCGACATGACTAGATTTGCTGAAGCTACAAATGGTTTTTCAGGAGCTAAGGATATTATTACAGGTAAAACATTTGAAGGATTTAAGAAATGGAATATACCTGCAATGACACCAATGGTGTTGGAGTTGAAATAATTTTCGTAAAGAGATTTTAATGCAGAACTTCCTCAAGAATTTTTGGGGAAACCAGCTCTTTAAAGCCTACAACATGAAGACGATAAAACTCAATCAATTTGTTTAAAAGCATTTTTCTTTGAGCGCTTGGATGTTTTAGGAGAGCAGCATCATCAAGCTTTGTGTTTTGCAAAAGATTAAATGAATTGCTTTCTTCAGGAATTAAGCAATATGCTCCAACATAAGAATTATGTTGGTAAACACCCTCTTTAAGGTCGAATCGATTATGGTTTTCATCATAATTATCTCTTGGATAAAACCCTAGGTATGCACTCAATTCCATCATAAAAACAAGATGAAAGCCAGAAGGCGTTTCAATAGCATTATCTAATTGCTTGATGCTTTTAATAAGAAACTTAAACAATTCAGGATTCTTTTCCTGTTCTTTGAGGCAACCCTTTAAAACTTCTGCTATAAAAAGTGCAATAGAAGATTTGATAATGTTGAATGGAATGCCTGAGTGCTGGTTGACGAGTCTAATCTCTCTCAAATTTTGGAGGTTTCCGGTATTTTTATAATTGAAAACGACTTCAATAATATTTAAAGGCTGGAATATATTATGTTTTCGAGATGAACGATTTTTCCCGGCTCCGTGAACGATAAAAGACAACAGACCAAATTCTTCAGTATAGATACGAGAAATAAGACCACTTTCGCCGTATCTGAAACTATGAATAACAATGCCACCGGTTTTGTGCAACATTGAAAAATGATTTATCTAAAAAATAATATTTTGGTTACAGCAGTATCGCTACCTTCTTCATTTGTAGAAAAGACGACATAAATACCGCTTGCAGGCAAATTCCCATTAAGGTCTCTCCCATTCCAGATTGCTTGTCCGCCTTGCGCTCTGGTTTCAAAAACAAGATTACCATTCACGTCGGTAATTTTTATGAATGCATTGTTTGCCAATCCTTTGATTGCAATGTATCCTTCGTATCCGGGTTTAACAGGATTTGGATAAGCAAAAACATTCTGATGGGTGCTACCGCCTGCGGTAACGTAATTTCTGAAAGAAACCAAGCCTTTATCGGTTGCAAAAAAAACCTCACCGGATTCAGGTTCAATAGCTATGTCGAGAATATTATTTGAAGGCAGCGGACTGTTGTCGGTAGTAAAATGCAGGTATGTATTTCGAGCATCGGGGGTCATAAAAAAAGCACCCGATCTGCTGGTCCCAAACCATTTATTATTTCCACCATCAACGGCAATTGCATTTACCTGGTCGTTTTCCAGAAGCAATCCCGCAAACCCGTCCTGCACCACAATAGGAAGTTGAGCATCAAAAGCACCATCTGTAAATGCATTAGCAGTATTATAAAAAACTGCAACACCTTTTTGAGTTCCAGCCCACATATAGCCGCTTTTGTCGAGCGCAAGAGAAAACACATAATTGCTTGGCAGGGCGCCGTTTCCTGATTGAGTATTAACCCTTCTTACATTAAAATCACTGGCATTATCAAGGGTATTCTCTTTAAGGACCAGCAAGCCGCCACCGAATAGAATAACCCATTTTTGATTCTGATTATCTATTGCAATATTTCCAACTATTTGGCTCGACGAAACAAGACCTTTAGTATCGAATGCAAGCCATTGATTATTGTTTTTCAGAACAGATATAGGCTTTTCAACTTCAGAGTTTGTTACCCATAAATTTCTACTGCTGTCGAAAGCAGTGCCACCTACCCTGATTATATCATTAATGCCTGTTCGTTTGCGAAGAGTAGAATTTGTCTCGTCATAAAGGGTAAAGTCTCTATCAGTAGTGAGCCTGAAAACACCTTTAGTCCATGTGGAGAAATAAGCTTGTTTATTATTACCAGGGTCGGGAGTTGCTCTGATAATATCAAAGATACCTTCCATTTGAGGGATGTTAAAACGATTTGCCGAACTCCATCTATCGTTTACAAAAAACATTGCACCACTGTAGTTAAAAGCATTAAATCCACCATCGAAATATGCACCCGGAGCCAGCCAAACCACACCCGGAGCTGCTCCAATGCCGAAAGAAGATGCTATAGGAGGCGCATCAGGTTTATAGTTTAAATATTGTCCGTTAGTATTTCTTCTGACCATTCCCAACAATCCATCTGCAATCCAAAGAACTCCATCTTTGTCGAAAAGAGCCATATTAGGCTTGGCATTATTATTAAGGTATTGCTCAATACTTTCGGTAAACTCAAGATCTTCATTAAAAAAGTCGAGACTAGACGGAGTTGCAACCCATAATTTATTACCACTGAATCCAACTCCATTTTTTGGGCCAAGATAACTCTTAAAAACTAAACTTGTTGGCATAAATGGCTTCCATACTTCATCCTCAAGATAAAATATTTGATCAATTTCACCGGATTTGTTCCAAACAAATAGCTTATCAAAAGCCACAAAAACGGCTTTATAATCTCCACCAACAACGGGTTGGTCTTCAACTAGGCTCCAGGAATTAAAATCCGAAAGATTGGGAGAATTAACATCAGCCATAAGAAGCCCTTGTCGAGTTGCGGCATAAAAGATATCTTCGTGGATAAGCAAGTCATTTACCTTTAAAATACCTGCATTATCACCAATAAAGAATGTATTAAAAATAACCAGATGTTGGATATTTAGTTGAACAATACCAAAGTCTGCTGCAACATAAATATCGCCGTCATATGCCAATGAAGCATTAATAGTTTTGCTGCCAAGAATAGTTGAAGTGTTTTTAATATCAGGCACATTATATACTATGCCATTACGAATAACATCGATATTTCCGTTGCTATAACCAATAAACAACAAATCATAGTCAGAAAAATAGTTTAGCTCGGTAATACCAAAGTCCGACAGACCATGAACTTTGTTGAATTTGGATATTGCGTTATCTTTTCGGTTATAAACAATAAGACCATATTCAGTAGCACCAACAACTTCATCTTTTACATCAGCTATTTTAATAACATTTCCTGTAGGCAAATGATGCCTCCACGCACCAATAGGTATGCCCTGAGCGATGGTTTCAGAGCTAAAAAGCAGAGATAAAACTATAAGGAAAAAAGCTGCAAAGCGTATCATAAGGATAAATTATTTACAAATCTACGCACTTTTAGCGTAATGATAAAATCTACGTTTTTTAAACGTGAAAAATGCTTTAAAATTATAATTGTACAATCGGAGGTTTTGGGGTTTGCGTTTTAGGCTCTGGTGCAGAGCACCGATAACAATTTTTCCATTAAAAACTCATACTTACCTTGCTCTTGTTAGTCCTATAAAATTATTTTCACATGATATGTTTTTGTAAATAAATATTATTTATCTTTAGGGAGCCAAAACAAAAACATCACTAACCAAAACCAACCGCCTATGAGAAAATACTGACCAAGATTTATCTTTCACTGACAAAAATAACTCCTGATTTCTTTTGTTTTCAGGGTGATTGTTCATCCTCAATAGCGCTTTTTTCTTAATAAAACCTATGCTTCGGTAAGCCTGTGCTTATATCTATGATTAAATACACCTTTTACTAATCAAAATTCTTTTATGAAATGAAAAAACTACCTCTTTTATGTATTTTTCTATTTTATCTGCTTAATAGCCTGACAGCACAAGAATTCAGCTTTCAGATGTATTTTGAAGATGCATTAGGAAATAAAGATACATTGACCATTGGATATGATATCAATGGATCAAGAGATACCATTAACACTAATTTCGGAGAGGAGAATATTGCACATATTCCTTTCGATGAAGTATTTGATGTTAGGATTACTAACCAAATAGATATTTATGAGATCGGCAATTATAATTTTGAATTGTTTCATTCCAAGCATAAAATAATTAAATACTATTGTGATGGCAATTTTAATTATTTTGAATTATATCCTATTGTAAATATTAACATACATGCAATTAATTGGCCGGTAACTGCATCATGGAATTCAGTGCTTTTTAATATTGATTGCCTGATTGGAAGTTTATTTACTCCTGTTCATCCTGTGGGTTGGTGGGATTCAGGATCGCCAAATAGTAATTTTTGGCGTGTTGTATTAGAAGAGCAGAATTCAATTGAATTTAGCGAAAATTACCCAGGCAATTGGGAAGATTTTCCTGATGGTTGGCCAAATTATTATGTTGACGATTCTGGGAAGCCCATTTCTAACTTCTGGGTGGCTTTTGCTGATTCTTCAATAATTTCATTAAATACGGATTATTTTAATGTTGATAATAATATAGTTTTGTATCCAAACCCTACTCATGGGAAATTCACGATAAGTAATTGCCTGCATGATCAATGCAATGTTATTATATATGATTTTACTGGAAAGGTGTTTGAAGTTTATCAGTATAAAGATGATATTGACTTAAGTCATTTAAACAATGGCATTTATATTTTAAAAATAACTTTTTCAAATGGAAGAGTATATCATAAAAAGCTAATTAAAGTAAACTAATTTAATTTATTATTAATAAAAAATGTACGATATGAAAAACTTAATAGTCTCAACAATATTGCTTTTTGCAATTAACGCTATAGCGTCGGCACAAGACCATGCCGAATGTTTTACCCCCCCCATCTATGATAGTGCAGAGGTAGTCGATAAAATATTCGCAGAAATTAATTGTATCAATCCTTCAATTACTGTATATTCATTTCCAAATGATACTACGTATAATTACAAATTCATCCCTTCGGAAGTAACTCCCATTAAATATGTTAATGTTAGATTACATGTAATTCAAGATCACAATGGACAAAATAATTTCAAATCTACAATATCTTCTCATTTAAGTTATTTGCAATCTATTTTTAGTCAAAATTGGGGTGGTAGTGTAAATGGCGTTTTTAGCAACATTCCAACAGGATTATATCAAGGCGAAGCTTTGGAATATCACATACCTGATAGTAAAATAAGATTTTTACTTTCTGGAATTCATTTTCAATAAGACATTGGCGGTTTGCAAGAACTTAATGGTAATAACAACCACTATGAATTCGGCAAATATTGCAGTAATAATTTTGGGATTAATATGGAGCAATCAATAAATATATTTTTACTCCCAACGGGTTATCATCCTAGCCTAGATAATCAGACAGTAAGTGGGTATGGCCCTCCAGGAGATCCCGGCACTAATCCGGCATATTTAGGAATGGTATTATTATATAATGTTTTTTTTGATTTTACACAATACCCACCTGGGTCAGGTACATATGGAGGTAGGCCATGGGTTGTTAATCCTTTAATTGCTCATGAACTTGGACACGTCTTTGGGCTGTATCATACTAATTTTTATGAACTCTCGTACAAAAGATTTTCTCCAGAATTGCCTTGGCCTGAAGAAAAATACTTTTGTCACCCAAACACCGATCCTAAATGTTCTAATAACATGATGAGCTATAGTTCATCACAAAGATATTTGTCTCCTAAGCAAATTGGCCACATACACAGGGTTTTTTCCAGTAATACTAACCGTATAAGGTATTTAAGAAGCTATGCAGGTAATCCTGCATACAATGTAGTAATCTCCTCAAACACTATTTGGGATATGGCAACGGTTGCTCAAGGAGATATTATCATAATGCCCGGAAGTACTCTGGAAGTTACATGTGTACTGTCTATGCTGAAAGACACAAGAATAATCATTAAGCCGGGTGCTAAACTTATTGTTGATGGGGGAATGATTACCAATCCTGTAGGCGATACTTGGCAAGGCATCTACGTAGAAGGCGACCGCCACAAATCTCAAACCTTTGCAAATCAAGGTGCATTGATTCTGAAAAACGGTGCAATTATTGAAAATGCCATAAATGCAGTTTCTATGAGAAGCGCAAACTATTTTTTTGTATATAGTGGTGGAATTATTCAAGCAACTGATGCTACTTTCAGAAACAATCGTAGAAATGTTAGGTTTTTTCCATATTCCAGATACGACTCAAATGGACAGTATATCAATAACATATCTTATTTTACTCGAGTTACATTTGAAACTAACAACAGTGCTATCCATAATTCCTATTTAGAAAATGTTTCTATGTGGGGTGTTAAGGGTGTGAAATTTAATAATTGTGTATTTAAAGACAATAGTCCCAACAGACGAGATGGAATTTTAGCTCATGATGCATCTTTTATTGTGAACCAAAGTAGTTTTCAAAATCTTAAGTATAGTATATACGCTTTATCTCCAAACTCAAATCATACTTTTAGTGTTAGTAATTCTACTTTTGTTTGTAATAGAGGTATATACATGAATCTGGTTGACAATGCCACTATAATAAATAACACCTTTAATATTATTACAGGACGCGGTAATATTCCGGAAACAGACTGTACAAAAAGCAATTATGGTATTTATATTGATTATGCAATTGGCTACAAGATAGAAAACAATGTGTTTACAGGTTATAATAGACCACCTTTAGAAATACCTGTATGTGGTCCGATAGGAATAATTGCACGCCACACCGGCTCATACACTAATGAATTATATAGAAACGATTTTTCAATGCTTAAAGTGGGTATTCAAGCTCAAGGTACAAACAAGGGATATGATTATAATCAAGGTTTGTTTTTGCATTGTAATAACTTAAATAAAAACTATTACGACTTCCATGTAAAGCACATTCCCAGAAGCCGACCATCGGGAATTAGAGAATTGCAAGGGTATGGCAGCACCAATGCATCTCTTGCAGGCAATCTTTTCGGGCACGATGCAAGTATGCTGTTAAGCAACTTTGTTGTCGATTCGCAAAGTGGAAATATAGCATACTTCCATCACAATCCAGCTTCCGAGCCAAGGGTAAGGCCTCTCGTTTATAGTACTGATAAAATTACGCTTTGGAGTAGCGATAGGGTTTATAGTGCTGATATTTCCTGCCCCGACGAGGTAATGGCGGTAAAGCCTTATGAAGTTGTTTTGCTTGAAAAAGAAGAAGCCCGATTGAAGTACGAAGAAACCAATCTTAACCTGAGAGAGCTTATAGATGCCGGTAATTCAGATGATTTGAAAAGAAGCATTGATGAGGCCGGACCGGCAGTAAATATGCCACTATACAATTATTTAATGGGAATAGCCCCTTTCTTATCTGAAGAAGTATTAGCAAAACTTGCAGCTAAGGAAAAAGGATTTACCAATGTTATGATTAGAAATGTATTGGTAAAAAGCCCCCAAGCGCCAAAGCTTGATATGGTTGTAGAAAAGCTCAATAGCAGAAACATTCCTCTTCCTCCGCCAATGAGAAAGAAAATTGATGAAGGGCTTGATTATTTTGGAGAAAAAGAGCTTTTAGAACAGGAAATGGCATATTATAAAACAACTTATGATGTGGCTATGAACGAACTTTTAAGAAACAAAATACATGAGATAGAAGGTTGGGAAGACGCCCCTGATGTGCAAGATATATTGGCAACTTCTGATGATATAAGATATAAATATCTGTTAGCAGAGTATTATTTTGAAAATGAAGATTATGAGCAAGGCATGCAACTACTTAATAATATTGAAACACAACATTCAGCATTAGAAAGCAGCTTTGCAGAAAATCATATAGATTACATTTCGTTCTACTCTTTACTTCAACAGGTTGATATTGAAGAATCGCCCGGATATACAAACCTTTCGGCCGAAACATTAGAAGCTCTTGAATCATTTATTGAATCAGACAGTAGGATTGCAGGTAAAGCAATAGCTATATTAATTATGAATGAAGCTATTGAATACAATGAGCCTATTTATTTTCCGGAATTAAAAACTGAAATAAAGTCTGAAACAGCTTATGATTTTACAGAGTTTAATTCATTAGATTTTATTGAAGTTGACATTACGCAGCCTGTGTTTTTATATCCCAACCCTGCCAAAGACAACATTTCAATAAACTGGTGTGTTGAAGATGAAAAAAGCTTAAATGCAACTATAGATATCTATAACTCTATTGGAACCCTCATTTATTCATATTCAGAGAGAAATAGTTGTAGCAATTCGAATATTTCAGTTTCAGGTTGGCGTCCGGGTACATATACAGCTATTTTTAACTATGGAATCAAATCTGAAAGTATTAACTTTATAATTTCGAAATAGTTATATTGTTTTTTATGATAAACGCTTAGAGTAGTTCATTAAAAAACAATTTTTAAAAATTAACAAAAATGTCTGTTTATATATTGAGGCTGTAATAAAAGGATGTCTTTTGATTTTCAACGCTTTTTGACCCTTAATCCCTAAAGGGAAAGCGTTGAAAATCAGGCTCCCTTTAGGGTCGGGGTAAACCTGATTTTCAACATTACTGGGCTAAACGAGAATTTTTACAGCCTCATATATTTACAGAAAACAAAAATATTTACAGAAAACAAAAAAAAAGAAAATGAAAAAACTGTCAATAATAGCATTTCTTATTATAATTTGCACAACTCAATCTAATTCGCAAGAAGACGAATACTGGCAATTAGTTACGGGCGCCTATGCAAAAAATCTCATACAACTTGATAGCGCAACTATGGTTTTTATTATGCACGATTGGTCTTTGGTTGAAGAAGAAAATGCATATCGTCCAAACACATTAAAAATGCATTATTTCAACATAACAGGGGAATATAAAGATTCGGCAACATTAAACTTTAGAGAAATATTTCCCGAATATTCTATTGATCCGTTAATGGAAGCCTCTCACCATGGAGTAGGCAGATTACGTAATGGTAATTTTTTAGTTGGTGGACACGGAAACCTAGTAACTCATTCAGGCAAAACCCAAATTGAGTTAAGTCATAAATTCTTTCAATTTCAATTTGTTGAAGATAGTAAAAGCCAAGCCTATAATGAGTCACCACCTTTGGTACATCCTATGATTTTTACTTTAACACCTAACCTTGATGAAGTTATTCGGCTAGATACATTGCAAGCTGTTCCTTTTTATGGCTCTATTACACTTATACATGAAGTTGCACCCGATACATTGATAATTGGCTTTCACAAATCAAATGAAAGCAGACATGAGATTCTTGAAACTGACAGCCTGTTTAATGTAAGGTGGAGTACCGAATTTGGACAAATTGGTGCATGGACTGCTGACATTTATGATTTTGAGGTAACTGAGGATGGACATTATTTGGTAAACCTGAGGTATTATTATCCATGGAGCAGGCATGTTTATTACAGAAATCGCCTGTTTAAGTTTAATAGAAACGACGGCAGCCTTATGTGGCAAAAGATAATAAGAAAAAGCAGCAATTCCAGCAGTTTTAATTATACCATAACCGATATGGGAGATGATAAATACCTTCTTGCATACGACGATTGCTGCGAATATCCAACCGACATGGATTATACTGGTTTAATTTTTCACGAAAACACAGGGCTTCACCTCAGGGTAATTGACAGCGACGGTAATACATTACAGGAAAAAAGCCTTATAGATTTTCTTTCTGCGCATATCTATACATGGGATGGGAATCAATACGGTGGCATCCATGAAGACCCTGCACAAGCTAAACCATGGTATAAACCATTTCAAACTATAAAAAACCCCGATAATACTTACTTAATTTCAGGAATTCATTATTCTTCTCCCGGATACACAAAAGGCCGAGGGTTTTTGCTAAAGCTTAGTGCAGAATTGGAGCCTATTTGGGTTAGAGTTTTTGAAATAGATAAGAAAAATTATCCATATAATTGCGCAACGGTTGCATGGATAAATAACATTCTAAATAATGAAGAAAATATTTTTATATCAGGCAGATTCGAGTCAGTTTGTGGTTCGTACAATCCATCGCCTTATTACCCTCCGTTTTATTACGGGTGGTTTTACTGGGCAGGTTTGTTTGTTACATTAGACAAATACGGATGCTATGAAGAAGGTTGTCATCTTCATGATAATATTGCCGAGTGGGAGTACGATTCACGTATTACGTTTTATCCAAATCCAACATCAGATATACTAAATATTAAAATAGACAGGCCAACTATAGAAAACAACATGAAAACGTTGTTTATCAGCGACCTGTCAGGCAGAGGTATGCTCACCAAGCATTTTACAGGCAACGAGCTGCAAGTGTCAATAAAAGGATTTAATCCCGGCATTTACCTTGCATACATTTTTTCAGATGGGCATATTCTGAAGGCAGAGAAGATTGTGGTGAGGTAGATTAATTAAAGAATTAACGCCCCTCACACAATCATTCCTGCGGCAACAGTTTCGTTTGTGGTTTCGTCTACTAGTATTATGCTTCCGGTATTTCGGTTGTGATGGTATTTGTCGAAGAGTATGGGGTGAGAGGTTTTTATAGTAACACAACCGATGTCGTTCATGTTTAGTTCAGCACAATTGCTAATTTCCTCGATTTGGTTAATGTCCATGCAATAGTTAATGTCTGTTACAACACATTTGGCTTCTTTTGTTGTGTGTCGTATAATGAACTTATTGCCTGTGATAAGCTTTTTGGGGTTCATCCAGCAGATCATTGCATCTATCTCTCTGCTTATTTTTGGAAGATTATCTATTGGAACAATCATATCGCCACGGCTGATATCAATTTCGTTGGCTAATCTTAAAACCACCGACATAGGGGCAAAAGCCATGTCGATATTACCTTCAGCTCCTTCTATTCCGGAAATAACAGTATTTAATCCTGAAGGAAGCACTTTAACTTCGTCTCCAACTTTAAACACTCCGCTGCCTACTCTGCCTGCATAGCCTCTATAATCAGGCGTTTGAGCATTATTTACTCTGATAATATTCTGCACAGGGAATCGGCCATCGATAAGGTTATGATCGCTACCAACGTGAACTGTTTCAAGAAAATACATTAAAGTTGAGCCTGCATACCACTGCATTTTTTCCGACTTCTCAACGATATTATCGCCATAAAGTGCACTAATAGGAATATAATTAATGTCGTGAATATGAAGCTTAGATGCAAAGACTTTGAAGTCGTTCACAATTTCTTCAAAAACATCTTGGCTGTAATCAACAAGGTCCATTTTGTTTATACACAAAGCCAGATGCTTAATACCTAAAAGAGAGGCTATATAAGAATGTCTTTTTGTTTGCTCTACAACTCCTTTTCTGGCATCTATCAATATTATTGCAAGATTGGCAGTTGATGCCCCTGTAACCATATTTCTTGTGTACTGCACATGCCCGGGAGTGTCTGCGATAATGAATTTTCTTTTGGGGGTTGCAAAATAGCGGTAAGCTACATCTATAGTAATTCCTTGTTCTCTTTCGGCTTTAAGACCATCGGTAAGTAATGCAAAATTTATAGACTCCTCTCCTCGCCTTTCGCTGGCAAGCTTAATAGATTCAAGCTGATCTTCAAATATTGCCTTACTATCATATAATAATCTTCCAATCAGAGTACTTTTACCGTCATCAACGCTTCCGGCAGTTGTAAACCTCAGAAGTTCAACATTCATATAATCTTCAGAAATAAAGCCGTTGGTGTTTTGCATATTAAAAATATCCCTCCTTTTTTCTGTCTTCCATTGATGTTTCAGAAGTTTTATCGTCGGCTCTACCACCCCTTTCCGTAATTCTGGAGGCTGCCACTTCCAAGATAATTTCCTCAAGAGTATTGGCGTCGGAAATAGAAGCGCCTGTACAGCTCATATCTCCAATTGTTCTGAATCTTATTTGCAGATTTTCCCATTCTTCACCATCGAGAAGAGAGATATAATCGCTCTTTGCCAGAATTACACCATTTCTTCTAACACATTCTCTTTTATGAGTATAGTATAAAACAGGCATCTCAATGTTTTCGAGCATAGCATATTGCCAAATATCCAATTCAGTCCAGTTGCTCAGAGGAAAAACCCTAAAGTGTTCACCTTTTCTTTTTCTGCCATTGAAGAGATTCCAAAGTTCCGGTCTTTGATTTTTTGGGTCCCATTGTCCGAAATCATCTCTATGCGAAAAGAATCTCTCCTTAGCGCGAGCTTTTTCCTCGTCTCTACGACCACCGCCAAGAGCGCAATCAAACCCATATTCGGCAATAGTATCGAGAAGAGTAACCGATTGCAAAACGTTTCGGCTTTGATTTGGCCCTTGCTCAGAAAATGCTCTGCCGTCATCTATGCTTTTTTGAACACTGCCAACCACAAGTTTAAGTCCGAGTTTTTTCATCAAGTTATCCCTATATTCAAGAGTTTCGGGAAAATTGTGTCCAGTGTCAATATGCAATATGGTAAAGGGCATTATTGCAGGTCTGAAAGCTTTAACAGCCAGATGCAACATAATAATGGAATCTTTGCCTCCTGAGAATAGAAGCACAGGGTTGTCAAACTGAGCGGCTACTTCTCTGATTACAAAGATAGATTCCGACTCCAGCTCTCTGATATGATTCATGTAGTATGTCTGCATTGTTTATGCTGATTTTATTTTGGGTAAAACATAGTTAAGAAGAATTTTGCCCGCTTCCTCAATAGTTGTTTCGTTTGTATTCAGAGTTATATCCGAGTTTTCAGGACATTCATAAGGCGCATCAATTCCGGTAAAATTAGGGATTTCACCTTTGCGTGCTTTTTTGTATAATCCTTTTGGATCACGTTCTTCACAAACATTAATAGGGCAATTGACAAAAACCTCAACGAAATCATCTTTCCCGATAATATCTGCTGCAATTTTTCTCATTTCCTTAGTTGGACTAATAAAGGCACAAATAACTATTATACCACATTCAACAAACTGCTTAGAAACTTCAGCAATACGCCTGATATTTTCCATTCTACCTTCATTAGAAAAGGAAAGGTCTTTATTAAGTCCTTTTCGGATAATATCTCCGTCGAAAACTTTTGTAATAATATTTTTGTTATGAAGAGATTTTTCCAGGTATGATGCAATAGTAGTTTTGCCGGATCCGGAAAGACCGGTAAGCCATATAACTCTCCCTTTTTGCTTAATCAGAGCTTCTTTTTGCTCTCTTGAAAGATATTCAGAATTATCAGAAAAATTATTATTACTCATCAAAACATCAATTTCAACAACACCTTTACAATTACATTAAAAAACCTCCTGATCAAATACATCCCTTGGCCTTTCTTCCTGTTTGTATTTGTTGCAATCAACTTCCACACTTATAGGCCTCAAAGGTCTTTCGAAGTCGTGAGTAGGAAATTGAAGGTTTTTATCTTCATAAATTTTCTTCATATAAAGAGCCCAAATAGGCAGCGCCATATTAGCCCCTTGCCCAAGGGAAATCTCTCTAAATCTAACAGCCCTATCTTCTGCACCAACCCAAACACCGGTAGCAAGTGTAGGAGTAATTCCTATAAACCAGCCATCGGAGTTGTTTTGTGTTGTGCCGGTTTTTCCAGCGATTGGGTAGTTCAATCCATATCTGAATCTAAGCCTCAGCCCAGTACCGCTTTCAACAACACCTTTAAGAAGCTCAATCATAAGATAGGCAGTTTCCTCGCTCATCGCCTCATTCGACTTGGGAGTGAACGACTCTATAAGGTTGCCGTTCTGATCTTCAATTCTGGTAATAAAGATAGGGTCAACATGTACACCTTTATTAGCATATGTTGCCATTGCTCCGGTTATTTCATGAACTGAGAGGTCGGGAGTTCCGAGGCAAATTGCATAAACGGCGTCGATATGGCTGGTTACACCCATTCTTCTGGCAAGTCTGATAACAGCTTGAGGCGAATATCGTTTCATCAGGTAGGCTGAAATATAATTGACAGAGTTTGCCAATGCCCATTTAAGCGTTACCATCTCACCTTCCATTTTATTGGAAGAGTTTTTAGGAGTCCATGTAGTTCCATCATGAAGGTCGAATGAAACCGGAACATTAGGCACTTTTGTGCATGGGCTAAAACCACCTTCCTGCATTGCCAATGTGTAGAGGAATGGTTTAAACGTTGAGCCAACCTGACGTTTACTTACAGTAACATGGTCGTACATAAAATGACGATAATCAATACCACCAACATAAGCTCTAACGTACCCTGTTTGAGGTTCAACAGACATTAGTCCGGTATTAAGGAAATGCTTGTAATATCTTATAGAATCCAGAGGAGTCAAAACAGTATCAACTTCACCTCTCCATGTAAAAATTCTCATTTTAGTAGGAGTACGGAACGCGATTCTGATAGAATCTTCGGGGATATTATTTCTTTTCATGCTAATATATCTGTCAGACCTTCTAACTGCCATTTGAGTAAGTCTTTGAATGTCTTCCGGAGTAAGGTCAGTATCATACGGGGCATTTGGATGCCCTCTCCAGTGTTGAAAAAACATTGGCTGAAGATATTCTCCTAGATGTTCTTTCACAGCTTCCTCAGCATAACGCTGCATTCTGCTGTCAATGGTTGTGTAGATTTTAAGTCCGTCTGTATGAATATTGTATGGGGTTCCATCAGGCTTAAGTTTGTTTTTGCTCCACTGCCCCAGCTCTTTTCTAAGCTGTTCTCTGAAATAAGTTGCCAATCCGGCTCTATGATCCTGGATGCGAAATTCAGACATGTCAAGCGGAATAGAAACAATGGAGTCGTAATCTTCCGGCTCAATGTAGCCGTATTTGGCCATTTGATAAATTACGACATTTCTTCTATCAAAAGCTCTTTCAGGATTTCGCACGGGGTTAAACCAAGATGGAGCTTTAAGCATACCAACAAGTATAGCGGCCTGTTCAACTTTAAGAGAGTCGGGAGAAGTGTTAAAATAAGTTCTGGATGCAATTTTTACTCCGAAAGCGTGGCTACCAAAGTCAACAGTGTTTAGATACATTGCGATAATTTCTTCTTTGGTATAGTTGCGCTCAAGCTTAGCTGCTGTGACCCATTCCTTAAGTTTTATAACAGCAATCTGAGGGGTAGAAAGGTCTTCCTGCCTTGGGAAAAGGTTTTTTGCAAGTTGTTGCGTAATAGTACTACCACCACCGGCACTTCTTTGGCCGCCAATTAGATTTCTTACCACAACACGAAATAAGCTTCTTATATCAACACCCGAATGACTGTGAAAGCGTATATCTTCGGTTGCCAAGAGAGCATTTACTATATTTGGCGAAAGGTCTTCATAACTCACGTTAGTTCTATTGTGAATATGAAAAGTACCTAATATTACTCCATCTGCAGAATATATTTCACTAGCCAGATTGCTTTTGGGATTTTCAAGTTCTTCAAATGAAGGCATAAAGCCCCATAAACCCCAAGAGATAGTCATTAGCAAGAAGTATATTATAATAAACGGTAACAGAACAAAAAGCCAGAAATATCTGGTATATTTTCTAAACAATTCTGTTTCTTTCTTTTTAGACATTATAAATAACTTTGAAAAACACTATTTTCGAAACGATAAAAAAGATTGATTATTTCTTTTCAATTCTAACTCCAACATCAATAATTCCATTAAGAACTTCCTCCCTCATTGCTTGCTCGAGTCTGAACTTATAAGTTCCCTTTCTAGGGAACCAAACATTCTCGCGGAAATGAAAGCGGTTCGACTTAACTCTGCCGAATCCATTCCCTTGCCATTTTCCTGATTTATCTGCAAGAAAGCATTCTAGAGTATCTCTAACAACAATACCATCAGGCATTACAGTTTCAAAAAACAGATAAAAGTTTCTGTATTCATAAGATGTAGAATGTCTGATGTTCAAATAGATATTATAAAGCTCTGTTGTATCATTTATTTCGGTTTGAAAAACAACAACACTATCCATGTGCCATTTTTCACCATCAATTTTTTTATTTTTTTCAAATAAAACATGAGTATCACACGATGCAAAAAAACAAAGCGGCACTATTGCAAACAATATAACTTTAACTAAATATTTCATTGTTGATTGTTATTATTATTCCTGTTTTTGTTTTTCTTTCTGCGTTTTTTCTTCTGTTGAGCTGAATTATCAAACCTTGTAAGGCTGTCTTCATCTGATGAATCGGTGAAATTCAACTTAGCTTTTGGCTTCTCTTCTTCAGATACTTTCTCATCTAAACTTAGAGGGAAAATACCCTTCTTATTCATTTCAATAATTTCTTTAGCTCTTTTGGCGGTAATCATAACTAGATTTCTTTCATCATTTTCAGAAAGAATATACCACATCAGCTTTTTCATTACATCAGTTTTCTGATGATTAGCAAATCCCTTTTTAGTTTTCAGTTGTATGCTAGAATCAGGAATATCTTCAAGAGCATCTATATAAATATCATTTTCATAATTAATACAGCATTTCAATTTACTGCATTGTCCGGCAAGTTTCTGCGGATTAAGAGAAAGCTGCTGTAGTCTGGCAGCCGATGTAGAAACAGACCTAAAATGGTTTATCCAAGATGCACAGCACAATTCTCTTCCGCAAGAGCCAATACCCCCTAGTCGACTGGCTTCCTGTCTCATTCCTATCTGTTTCATCTCAATTCTAACACCGAACTTTTCAGCCAAAACCTTAATCAACTCACGAAAGTCGACCCTTTCATCGGCAGTATAATAAAATATTGCTTTTGTTTTATCACCCTGATACTCAACGTCACTGATTTTCATATCGAGCTTAAGGTTTAATGCCATCTCCCTTGATTTGAACATTGTATTCTTCTCTTCATTTACGGCAGCAATCCATTTTTCAATATCAGATGTTTTAGCTTTGCGATATACTTTTTTAATTTCAACTGCGTCAGGGTTTACTTTTTTAGACCTCATTTGAAGTTTAACAGCGTGCCCTGTAAGGGTAACTATACCTATGTCGTGTCCGGGATTTGCCTCAACTGCAACAATATCACCTTCCCTAAGATCCATCTCAGGCGAAGTGCGGAAAAAGTCTTTACGGCTGTTCTTAAATCTAACTTCAATAAAATCCGTAAAACAATTAACCTGAGGCCCTTTAATATTTTTTAACCAATCGGTAGCATCCATTTTGCTGCTGGAATGCTTAAAAACATTCAAGCATCTTTCCTGAATATTGGGAGAACATCGGCATCCGCGCGACATAAACGGATCATTTATATCTATCTTGCTCACTTGCTTTGTATTAAATTAACTACAAAATTACAAATAAAATCATTTTACAGACCTTAATAATCGTGTCATTTTAAATGAGAGGTCGGTAAAAAGAATTTTGGGGTTTGCATTCCTTTCAATATGAGTGTATGCCTCTTGAAACAATGCAGAAGCTTCATTTATATTTGACGTATTAATAAACTTTGAAAACTTTTCAAGGAATATTTTTTCATCACCTTCAATCCTAACCAGAGAATCAGTCTTTATCTGCATACTAAAAAGCATTGATAACCTAAGCATTTTTATTCCGTATGCAATAAGGCTTTTTTGTTTTTCTCTTCCTTCTTTCGAGATATTTTCAACAGTTTTAAGAATCCCATTCACTTTAAATGAATGACAATCTAACATCCAGTTTCTAAATGTCTCTAAAGCATCAACACCCTCCAGTCCTTCTTTAGATAATCTTATTGCTTCAGACATATTACCTGCTGATAAAAAGGCTATTTTTTTTGCTAATTGACTTTCAGTGTTGAATTTTTGTTTCAAAAAATCGGCAACATCCACTTCCTTAACAGATGGTATTTTCAATATTTGAGCCCTAGATAAGATAGTCTTGAGAATTTGTTCCTGGTTTTCTGCAATAAGAATAAAAAGAGTTTTGTCAGGAGGTTCTTCAAAGATCTTAAGCAATTTGGGCGCTGCTGAATGGAATATTTTTTCAACCATCCAAATTATAACAATTTTATATTGACTTTCATATGGTTTTAGTCCCATAAGCCTTATTATCTCATTACAATCATCCGCCTTAATAACACCCTGCTTATTTTCTATACCAATATGAGAATACCAGTCTGGCAGACCGAAATAAGGACTTTCCAAAACAAAATTTCTCCAATGAGAAAGGTATGTAACGCTATTTACATCTTTTGTAAAGTCTTTGTTATTGGCGACCGGAAAAAACATATGAAGATCCGGATGTATGAGCTTATTAAATTTATTGCATGGCGGACAAACTCCACAAGAATCAGTCTCAGAAGGGTTTTGGCAATTAAGATATTGCGCGTATGCAAGAGCAAGGGCAAGTTTTCCACTACCCTCGGCACCTAAAAACATTTGAGCATGAGAAACTCTTTTGTTTCTTATGTTGTTGATAAGTTTATTTTTTATAACTTCCTGGCCTGCAATATCTTGAAATAACATTTTTCTAATGGTACTATTTAGACTGACAACCGGTAAAGTTAAGTTTTTTTCAACAAATACAATATTAAAAATTCATTGATGTTAAAGCAAAGGAGCACTTATTAACATAAAGAGCAACAACAGCTAAGGGTTTCACCTAAACAATTTGGTTATTAATGCGTTACCTTTGCTGATTGATAAAAGCCGCAATAATAAACAAATAATAACCACTTTGATTTTTTTAAAAAGTATTATCTTTGCAGCTTGCTTAAAAAATGACACATAAAATGAAAATGAAGCGTGAAAATTTGAAGAAACTTTTAATAAGATTTCTTCCTTATTTGCTGCTTGTAGGTTTGTTTGCGATATTAATTCCTTTAAGCCTCGACAATAGTATTGAAGAGGAAGACAGTATGTCTGACCTTGATAGAATTAAGCAAAAAGGAGTATTAAGAGCAACAACAAACTATAATTCAACAAATTACTTTATTTACCGCGGTGAGCCAATGGGTTTTCACCTTGAGTTATTGAAAATGTTTACAAAACATATAGGTGTAGAGCTTGAAGTGTATGTAACAAATGACCTTAGTGAAAACTTTGCGTGTTTGCTGGCAGAAGATGAATGTGATGTAATTGCACTTGACCTTACAGTAACAAGAGATAGGTCGAAAATGTTTGAATTTACTGTTCCTCATAGTCAAACCAGGCAGGTATTAGTTCAAAGAAAGCCAAATGATTGGTACAACATGAGGTTTTCAGAAATTGAAGACAATATGATTAGAAATCATCTTGACCTTGCCGGTAAAACTATTTACGTTCAGAGTAAATCTGCTTTTGCAACAAGATTAAACCATCTAATGGAAGAAATTGGCGATACAATTTATGTTGTAGAAGTTGACATGGAGATTGAGCGGTTAATTGAAAGAGTTGCCAACGGAGAAATTGAATTTACAGTTAGTGATGAGCATCTCGCTAATGTAAACTTAGGATTTTATTCTAATCTTGACATAAATACTCCTTTGAGTTTTTCTCAAAATCTTGCCTGGGCGGTTAGAAAAGAATCGCCTGAGCTTTTAAGTGCTATAAATGAGTGGTTTGAAACTTTTAAACCCACTCGTCAGTATGCAAGCCTCTACAACAAGTATTATAATAATCCGCGTACTGCAGATATTGCCCGCAGCCAGTATCATTCGCTAGGAGGTGGGAAGATTTCAGTTTATGACGATTATTTTAAAAGATGGGCAGAGCGTTACGACCTTGACTGGCGATTAATTGCTTCAGTTGCATTTCAGGAGTCGAGATTTAATCCACAGGCGGTGTCTTGGGCAGGTGCATTCGGAGTTATGCAGCTAATGCCAAATACTGCAGCAATATATAATGTTGATGAAAATTCTTCTGTAGCAGAAAACATAAGAGCAGGCGTTAGCTACCTTTATTATCTTAATGAAAGACTTAGAGATGTAATTACAGATGATAATGAAAGAATTAAGTTTGTTCTTGCATCATATAACGTTGGATTGGGCCATGTTTTTGATGCTCGTAAACTTGCTGAAAAGCATGGTAAAGACCCAAATATCTGGAAAGATAATGTTGATTATTACATCCTCAATAAATCAAAGCCAAAATATTACCTTGACCCTGAGGTTAAGCATGGGTATTGTCGAGGATTAGAGACTTATATGTATGTTATTGAAGTACTAGAACGCTACGAGCATTATAAGAATGTGGTAGAGTCTTAAGTCAACAGTCGTAAGTCGTAAGTCGTAAGTCGTAAGTCAACAGTCGAAAGTCGTAAGATATTTGCTTATAAAGTTACTGTCGACTGCCGACTGTCGACTTTAATGTGCTTCCAGCCAATTATTTCCGGTATTCATATCAACAACAATTGGAACTTCAAGCTTCAGGGCATCTTTCATGCATTTTTCCACCATAGGCTTTAGTTTTTCGAGCTCAGAAATATGAGCGTCGAAAACTAATTCATCATGTACCTGCATAATCATTTTTGATTTCAGGTTTTGGTTCTCCAATTCTCTATGAATTTTTATCATAGCAACCTTAATCATATCTGCTGCTGTACCTTGAATTGGTGCATTAATGGCGTTTCTTTCGGCATATCCTCTGACAGTAGCATTAGCACTATTTATGTCGGGCACATATCTTCTTCTTCCCATCATTGTTTGAACATAGCCATTTTTACGAGCAAACTCTATAGTTGTATTCATATAATCCTTCACTCCGGGATATTTTATAAAGTACTGGTTTATAATTTCTGCAGCTTCTGCGCGAGGTATATTAATTCTTTCTGACAATCCAAAAGCTGATATGCCGTATACTATTCCGAAATTCACAGTTTTTGCACGCCGTCTCATTTCTTTGGTTACATCATTAATATCTACCTCCCAAACTCTTGCTGCAGTAGCTGTATGAATGTCGTAGCCTTTATTAAAAGCATCAATCATTGATGGGTCTTTGCAAAGCGATGCAATAATTCTTAATTCAATTTGTGAATAGTCGGCAGCAAGCAGGACAAAATCTTTTTCTCTTGGCACAAAAGCTTTTCTTATTTCCCTGCCTCTTTCCGTACGAATAGGGATGTTTTGCAAGTTAGGATTGTTCGACGACAATCGTCCAGTGGCAACTATGGCTTGGTTGTATGAAGTGTGCAATCGTCCTGTCTTTTCACTAACAAGCTTGGGGAGAGCATCTACATAAGTTGATTTAAGCTTAGTAAGGCTTCTATAATCGAGTATTTTCTCCACAATTGGGTGTTTATCAACTAGTTTGATGAGAATTTCTTCACCTGTGCTATACTGTTTTGTTTTTGTTTTCTTAGGTTTTGCTACAATTTTTAATTCATCGAATAATATTTCTCCCAACTGCTTTGGAGATGAAATATTGAAGGTTTTGTTTGCCAATTGGAATATTTCCAATTCAATTTCTTTGATTTCCTTGTCTAATACTGCCGAGTAGTCGTTAAGAGCTTTCTCGTCAACTTTTACTCCTTGGTGCTCTAGCTCTGACAAAACGTAAACAAGAGGAGCCTCAACTTCTTCAAGAAGTTGAGTAAGGTTTTGTTCTTTAAGCAGTGGTTCAAAGTGTTTTCTAAGTTGTAATGTAATATCGGCATCTTCGCAAGAGTATGCAGCTGCAATATCGATTGGTATAGAACGCATACTTTTTTGATTGCCTCCTTTTTTGCCAATAAGATCTTCGATGCTTACGGTAGAATAATCAAGATAAGTTTCGGCCAGCAAGTCCATATTGTGTCTCATATCCGGCTGCAACAAGTAATGCGCAAGCATAGTGTCAAAAAGTTTTCCTTTAACATTTACCCCATAACTTTTTAAAACACTGATATCGAATTTAAGATTTTGGCCTGTTTTTTCAATGTTGGGATTTTCGAAAACAGGCTTAAACTGATTAACAATGTCAACTGCTTGTTTTCTGTTTTCAGGAATAGGCAGATACCAAGCTTCTCCCTGATTAATGCAGAATGCTATTCCAACAAGTTCTGTATCTATACTGTCGAGACTGATTGTTTCAGTATCAAAGCAAAAAGAGTTTGAACTATCGAGAGTTGTGATAAGGCTGTTTATTTTCTCATTTGTGTCAACAATATGGTATGATTTCTCTTTTAATAATTGCTGAAGTTTTCCAACAGCAACCTCATAAGGATTAGAAAATGCTTGAGAATCGGAAAACATATCCATTTGTCCGGAAAAGCCAGTAGGTTCATCTTCTTTCTTAACTATCACTTCTTCAACTCCAAAAAGTCTTTTAGACAAAGTTCGGAATTCAAGCTCCTCGAATACAGGAATAAGAAGGCTTTTGTCAGGACTTTTTACTTTAAATATTTCTTCATCAAAATCTACCGGCACATCAAGAATAATAGATGCTAATTTTTTTGAAAGCAGCGCCTGATCGGCGTACTTTTTAAGGCTTTCGCGGCTTCTGTTTTCTTTGACGTCTTCAACATTCTCGAGTAAATTTTCAATAGAATGAAACTGAGCAATCAGGTCTCTGGCCTTTTTTTCACCAATACCAGGCACTCCGGGAATATTGTCTGATGAGTCGCCCCAAAGTCCAAGCATATCTTTTACCTGTTCGGGTTTTTCAATCCCAAATTTTTTACAAACTTCTTTAATTCCCCATATTTCAATCTCATTTCCCAGCCTTGCCGGTTTATACATAAAAACATTGTCTGAAACTAGCTGTCCAAAATCTTTATCGGGAGTCATCATATAAACCTTAAATCCCTTTTTCTCAGCTTGCTTAGCAAGTGTTCCTATTATATCATCAGCTTCATATCCATCAAGCTCAATAACAGGAATATTAAACCCTCTAATAATTTCCTTTATAACAAAAAGAGAACTTACAATATCTTCTGGTGTTTCTTCTCTATGGCTTTTATACTCCGGGAACTCTTGGTGCCTTTGAGTTGGAGCATAAGTGTCGAATGCAACTGCAATATGAGATGGTTTTTCTTTGGCTAATACTTCGAGTAGAGAATTAGTAAATCCGAACGCAGCAGAAGTATTAGTGCCTTTTGAGTTAATTCGGGGGTTTCTGCTGAACGCGTAATAAGCGCGATATATCAACGCCATGGCATCGAGAAGAAACAGCTTTTTTTGATTTTCCATTAAATTTTCCTTAATAATTAGGGCAAATATATGAATAAATATCGTCGGGACAAGGCAGTGCCTTGTCCCATCGCAATGCCTTGCCCCAACCGTTTCGTTAATTCAAAAAATCTCCTTAATTTAGCTAAAAAATCAGAAGAGATGCCTACAGTATTTCATTTTGTAAGACGATATTTACATTACACGGCTACTTTCATTGGAAATCAAATAAGTAATCATAAAAACTACCATTCAGTCCTCTTTTATAAAGAGCATATTCCAAACCCTGCATTTACGTTTGCAAACATTTTCAACATTGATGATTCAAAGAAGATTAGGTCTGTATTTCATAAATTGATTTATAAAATTTCGCGTCATATTACAAGGTCACAGGTTAATTATATCTTAAAAAGGATTGACGAAGAAAAGCCAAACATTTTGCATTTTCATTATGGAACTGACGCCGGTATGTTTTATAAGATCCTTAAAAAAGCAAGAGTGCCAAAAGTGGTTTCCTTTTATGGCTGGGATTACTCATATTTCCCAAAAAGATATTTTGGCATAGGCAAAAAGTATTTGCAAAAGAGAGTATTTGAACATGCAGATTTAATTTTGGCCATGAGTATGAATATGAAAAAAGCTCTAATATCGCTTGGAGCAAGGGGCGAGAAAATAAAAATTCATTATCATGGATTAGATACTTCGCTATTCAACATAGAAAGAGATTATGCTGAGAAAGATGAGGTGAATATTTATTTACTTAGCAGCCTGGAACCAAAAAAGGGGCATTTATTTCTTCTTAAAGCTTTAAAAAGAAGCATTGAAAAGACATCTAAACCTCTAAAACTTCATTTTACCGGAAAATTTGGAAAATTTAGTTCTATCAATAATAGTATTAAAAAGTTGGGGTTGGAGAAAAACGTAATATGGCATGCCCCCTATCAATATGGCAGTGAAAGGCATTTGAAGATGCTTTCAAAGGCTGATTTCTTTGTACATCCAAGCATTACCGACAAAAAGGGCAATAAGGAAGGAATCCCTGGAACACTTCTGGAAGCCATGAGTTCCGGATTAGCTGTAATAAGCACTTACCATGCAGGAATACCGGAAATAATAACAGACGGACAAACCGGCTTTTTGGTTAAGGAGTGGGATATTGAAGCATTATCAGAAAAAATTATTCTGCTGGCAGATAACCACAAATTAAGAAAAGAAGTGGGATTAAGAGCAAAAGAGTATGCAGTAGCCAACCTCGACATACATAAGAAGCAGAAGGAATTGGAGGGGATATATGAGTCCCTAGTCCTGAGTCCTGAGTCCTGAGTCCTGAGTCAAAAGTCCTAAGTCAAAAGTCAAAAGATTGAGAAGATTGTAGGGATTGTGCGGATTGAAGGAAATTAGCCAATGTGATAATGTGCCAATGTGCTAATGGCATTTATCAACGGGACCTCTCGCTAACGCTCGAGGTGACGGGTGCATGGAACAACGGGATTGCCTTCGGCGAGCTCGCGAAAAGCTCGGTTTCTCCCTTGCGGTCGGAATGACGGCGCTTTTATCCCTCATTATCAATACATTGCACGTCATCTCGAACGGAGCGATAGCGGAGTGAGAGATCCCGTGGATAAAATGCTCCTGCTAGCCAGAAAAACCGCTTTACCCAACCGTTTCCTAATATCAGCGGGATTCCTCCCTTACGGTCGGAATGACGGTGCACTCATCAACGGGACCTCTCGCTAACGCTCGAGGTGACGCTCAAACCCCATTGGCACATTGGCACATTATCACATTGGCATATTATCACATTTGCACATTAACTTCCTACCCTACACTTGCCACAACATCCCACACAAACGCTCTGATTCCTTGCATTTCGGCGGTTTCATTAATTTTTTCGATACCCGACAAAAGCGCAGTTACCTGATGGTCTTCAACAATTGCGATAGTAGCAGAGTTCATTGCCGGCCATGTATGTGTGCCCATGTGAGGTTCGCCCTTTTTGGAGCCTCTGCCCATAACATCTTTCCACTGAGAAAATCCCCTTACATTGTTATGGTCGAGCAATTCCTGAATGCTTTCAGTTAATGCCTGATTATATATTATAAATACTGACTTCATTATTTTGGTTTTTATGATTTTTCAATTAAAAACTAATTCAAAATTATCTTAACTAACGCGCATTTGCAAGTTTTCTCTTTTGTTTTCTTACTTTCATTGCGCCAAGCAATGCGTAGGCAACCGGCACAAACACCATCGTAATAATGGTTGAGAATGTTAAACCTCCAATTACAGCAACTCCCATTGGCTTCCATATCTCGGAGCCTTCTCCTGTTGACATTGCCATTGGTATCATAGCCAAAACTGTGGTCAGAGTGGTCATTAACACCGGCCTCAAACGAGATCTTCCGGCTTGAACAACAGACTGTACAACAGTATAGCCTCTTGCCCTCAGCAGATTTGTATAGTCAATAAGTACAATAGAGTTTTTCACAACAATACCCACCAGAATAACAGCACCAATGAGAGCAATTACAGAAAGCTCCGTTCCCGTTATATAAAGAGCAAGCATTACACCTGTAAAAGCAAAAGGAACAGCAAGCATAATGATAAACGGAGTTCTGAATGATTCAAACTGAGCAGCCATTACAATATAAACAAGAAAAATAGCCAACGCCAACAATAATAGCAAATCTGAAAAAGCTTCCATTTGATCTTTCACCTGTCCTCCATAGGCAATATCAATACCTTGAGGTATATCCATCTTAGCTACCTCAGCCTGAATATCGGCGGTAACATCGCCAAGAGATATGTTGTGCAAGGCACAATTAACAGAAAGATACCTAACCCTGTTTTTTCTCTCAATATTTGGTGGTGCAAAAAACTCTTCAACAGTTGCAAATTCTTTAACTTTCACCATTCTACCCATAGGATTTCTGACAGAAATATTTTCTATATCGGAAATTGTATTTCTAAACTCCTCTTTATGCCTTATAACTACATTGTACTCGTATCCATCTTCCCTAAATCGTGTTGCAGTCATGCCCTCAACGCGATTTCTGATAGCATTGGATACAGTATGAGTGTTAAGTCCGAAGAGAGACATTTTCTCCTGATCCGGAATAATTCTTAGCTCCGGTCTTTCTTCGCCCCTGCTTATACTAATATCTCTAACACCGGGAATGTTTTGCATTCTCTGAGACAACTCATATGCAAAAGTGTTGGTTTCATTAAAATCCTGTCCGTAAATTTCAACAGACACAGGAGCACCACCCATATTTGGGCCACCACCGGTTGTGGCAACAGAGTACTTTACAATTTCAGGAAAGCTTTTAAAATCTTCACGAAGCGACTCTGCAATTTGCCATACATCTCTATCTCTTTCTTTAATAGGTTTAAGACGCATTAATATGTCAATTACATTAGAGCCTGAAGACCCTGCCATCAGAAACATAGCTGAAGTGCTGTATCCGCTGCTAACATAATACATATATGCTTCGGGATACTTTTCCACAATAATATCTTCAATAGCTCTTGCGGTTTTGCTTGTTTCCTCCAGCCTTACACCAATAGGCAATTCTATTTTTGCACTAACAACGTTTTGGTCGGCTTCAGGCATAAAGCCTGTTCCAATATATCTCATAAGAAACATGCTACTCGCAAATATTGCAAAAGCAAGTACTACAACCAACCACTTATTCCTCATTGACTTTCTGAGAGTACTAACATACATATTGTCTAAGCCGTCCAGAATTCTGTTAATAAAATCTCGAATACTTTTGCCAATTCCATTTTTACTATTGCTTTTTTTGGTTAGCAACTTAGAAGACAACATAGGTGTAAGAGAGAGGGCAGCTATTGTAGATATGCTAACTGTGATTGTTACTATATAACCAAGTTGTCTGAAAAACAATCCTGTAAGTCCGGTTATCATAGTTAATGGCAAAAACACTGCTACTACTGTGAGTGTTGAAGCAACAACAGCCATACCAACTTCATTGGTTGCATATACTGCAGCTTCTTTGGGTCGGCTGCCTCGATTAATATGTTTTGCAATATTCTCAAGAACCACAATTGCATCATCCACAACCATGCCCATAGCAATTGCAAGACTCGACAATGAAATCATGTTTAACGTATTGCCGCTAAGATAGAGATAAATAAATGCTGCAATTAATGATACGGGAATTGTTATAATGATAATGAATGTAGCTCGCCATCGGCCGATAAAGAATAGAACAACTACCAAAACAAATAATGCGGCATAGTATAATATGCTTGTAAGGTTATTAATAGCACCAACAATAAACTGCGAAAGGTCAACAATTACTTTAAGTTCAACATCAGGTGGGAGGCTTTCTCGTATTGCCGGCAATTGTTTTGTAACTTCTTTGGCAATGTTTACGGTATTTGAGCCCGACTGACGTTGAATAACCATCCTCAAGCCCTTTCTTCCCTCAATCCTTTCTTCAATGGTCATTTCCCTAAGGGTGTCTTTAACTTCAGCGATATCTGAAACAGAGACAGGCTTACCATTGAAGTTGCCAATCACTATCCTTTTAATTACATCGCTTTCCTGAAATTCGCCGGTAAACCTTAAAGGATATTCACTTTGTCCCATTTTTAAACTTCCGGAAGGAAGGTTAATGTTTTCGGCTGCCAAAATACCACCAATTTGTTCTACAGTAACATTGTATGCTTCAAGCTGTCGGGGATCAACATTTACCTGAATCTCCCTGATAGGCTCTCCATAAAGAACAACTGTACCAACACCATCAATTCTGTTTAGAGGGTTTACAACATAATAGTCTAGAATTTTAGCCAAAGCAGGATAGCTCTCCTCGGCAGTTGCAGAAAGAACCATAACAGGAATCATAGAAGAGCTAAACTTAAAAATTGTTGGCTGCTCAATGTCTTCCGGCAAAAACCTCTGAATTCTACCAATAACATCACGTATCTCATTGGTAGCCTCGTCGAGATTGGTTTCATATTCAAATTCAATCGTTATAGCTGAAATATTATCTCTGGATACAGATGTAATATTTTTAAGATTAGTGATTGTGCTAAGATTGTCTTCAAGAGGACGAGTAATATTCGTTTCAATATCCGACGCCCCTGCTCCCGGATAAATAGTAAACACGCTAATAAATGGCGGTTCAATTTCAGGATATAAATCCAATGGAATATTGCGAAGACTGTATAAACCTACCACTATCATTGCAACAAACACCATAAGTGTTGTGATTGGTCTTTTTACTGATGTGCTATATAAACTCATAATTTCTTGATTTCAGATTTAATATTTTTTTTGCGCAGATTGACAATCTGACATAACTGATCTGCAAAAATTAATTCACAATATGTACTTCGGATAAATGCATTAGATTACTTTGTCCTACAACAACAAGCTTTTCACCTGTCTTCAAACCAGACAATATTTCGAAATTGTCATCTATCTTACGTCCGAGCTGAACGGTTTTTCTAATAGCTTTTCCATCTTCAACAACAAAAACGAATCTTTCATTAGATCCAACCTGTTTCATAACAGCTCTTGCAGGAATAATAAGACCTTCAATTTCTCCAAGATTTAGAGCAACTCTAGTAAACATTCCCGGAAGAAGTTCGCTGCCTCTATTTTCTAAACGTAGTTCAACATTAAATGTACCTGAAGCGCGATCAATAGTTGGATGTATTTTTGCAACCTTTCCTTCAAAAGTTTTATCACTGAATATTTCGGAAGTAACAGATGCGGTTTGCCCTATTTTTACATTATTGAAATACCTTTCAGAAACGCCAACCAAGATTTTCACAGGCTGAATTTGCTTCACTGCAACAATAGCAGGCTTGCCCGCAGGAGAAGGTGACATAGAAAAAATCTCACCATCACTATAATACCTTCCGGTAACTATCCCATCTAGAGTAGATCTAATCTCTGTATTAATCGCTAAATTTTTAATATTGCTAACGGCAACATCATATTGCGTTTTTATCTGATCGTAGCTTTGCTGAGTTACAGCTCCTTCTTTCAGAAGAGTTTCGATTCTGTTTAGTTCATTCTTCAAATTGTCGAGTTGCACATTTGCCTGATACAATATGGTTCTGTCCATTTGCACAATAAGCTGACCCTTTGAAACCTTATCTCCAATATCAACAAAAATCTTTTCGATTCTTGCAGGTGTTGCAGCTCCGATGTATGCCTCTTCCCAAGCCTGAACAACTCCTGTAAATTCAATCTGATTGAGCAGTTTAGTTGTTTTTGTTTGCGATACTTCAACAAGAACTTTTGAAGCCTCAACAGTTTCAGGTTGCTTCTCTTCTTTTTTACTGCTGCATGCTTGAGCAATAATCGTAATTGCTGCGATTGCAATTATTAAATATCTATTAATTTTCATGGTTGTTAATTTTATGCTGTTATAATTCATCTTGAATGTTTGTGTTTTTTTGAATTAATCTATTTGGAGTTTTGAGCTTTCCCCAACAAATTTGTCGTAATCTGTTTTTGCTTTCAAAATTTCATGAGTAGCCTGTAGCAAATTAAATTTTGCCTGAGCCATTGCCATTTCACTGTCGTTAACCTCCAGTAAAGTTCCCTGACCTGAGTTGTATCTTGTAAGAGCGATATTATATGCCCTTTCCGCAAGTTTTACATTTTTTTCGGCATTAGCCGACTTCTCAATGGCGAGACTCATTGTTTTAAAAATATCATCGAGCTGAACCTTTAGGTTATCTTCAAGGTATTCTCTTTGTAAAGCAATCTGCTCTCCTGCAATTTGCACTTGCCTAGCGCGATTTCTAACCGTAAAACCGTTAAAAACAGGAATGTTAATTTGAAGCCCAATAGCAGAAGTTTGTACCCAATTATAATCAGCGAAATCAAAATTATTAGTCTGAGTCTGGAATTGATAGTTTCCAATTGCAGTTACACTCGGAAGATTTGATGCTTTAATAGTTTTAACCTGCTTATTCAATAACGCTCTTTGCAAATCAAGTTGCAACAGATTAGTGTTCTGACTTAAGCTGCGCTGCGATTGAAGCAGATTTACGTCATTCATCATTATTTTAGCTGTTTCGAAAATATTGCTATCCAGTTCTATTTCAACATTCTTATCAAAACCTATAAGAACTTTAAGATGATTAACTGCCAGATTATAAAAATTTTCTGTCTGCAAAACTGAAGGGTGAAGGTTTTCAGTACTTACCTCTGCTCTAAGAAGGTCAAACTCCGAAACCATTCCTTGCCTTTGCATAAGTTTAATATTGTTAAGATTTTTTTGAGCATTTTCAAACCTTTGCAACATAATATCATAAGATTCTTTAGCGAGCAGAGAATTATAAAAAGCCATTTTAACATTATACTGTAAGTCAATTTTTGCAGCTCTGTATTGCTCCTCGGCTATTTCTTTTTGTACTTTAGTTGCATTTAAAGTTGCAATAATTGCAGCATTATAAATGGGCAAATTTGCCGAAAACCCGGCATTATAGCTATTTTCAGAGCCAATTTCCAAAACCTGACCAAAAAACGGAGGACCATCCGGCATGAAAATTACAGGATTTTTAAGGTTTCTCATGTAAGATCCACTTGCATTTATTCCCGGCATAAACCTTCCCAAAGCTTCGTAATATTGAGCCTCAGCATTGTCAATTCCAAGCTTTGATATATGGATTTGAGGGTTGTTTTCCATAGCATAACTTAAAGCTTTATCAACCGTAAGCCTTATGGATTCAACATTCTCCTGGGCTGAAATGCCGATTGCCCAAGTTAGAATTAGTGTAAAAATCAAATATTTCCTCATAGTGTTAATAATTAATCATTTTTCTCATTTTCAAATAATTTCTCTATCATTTTGTGGCCTTTTTCCGTAGCCATGCCACGGATAAAATTCATTACAATGTGCTCAAAAACCTCTTTTTTAGGAAATTGTTCAAGAGGTGAATCATCAATGTGATGAAACTGATTGTGAGCAATTAATGCCATTATTTCAGGGTTAATATCATCGCGAAAGTAACCCTGAGCAATACCTCTCTTTATAATATCTTTAGTAAAGTCAATGTTTTTATCTCTTTTAGGCACAAAAAACTCATTCCATATTTTTGGATGAAATTTTTTAATATCCTTAATGAAATTTGGATGAATACTACTTAAAGCCTTAGATGTATTTGTAATATGAATGTGGATAATTTCCAAAGGATTTTCAACAGTTGCAAATAGCTGCATTAAATGTGATAAGTATGTATTGTGATGAAACTCAATACATTCTTTTAGCAGCTCCTCCTTATTACTATAATGCTCATAAAGAGTTCGCTTTGAAATACCAAGGCTTTCTGAAATATCGTCCATAGTAATAGAGCGAATTCCCGATTTCAGGAATAATTCCGTTGCTTTTTCAAGTATTCTTTGTTGCATATCTCAATAGATTCAAGATTTTTAAGATTCAAGATTTTTAAGATTGAAAAAAATGTATTCTATTTCGACAGCAAAGGTAGAAAACTTTTAAAACGGAAATAGTTTTTTGGGTTGTTTTAACAAAAATTTTGAGTATGGAGGTGTGGGGTAAGGGGAATTAGGGCATAGAGGTATAGGGGTATAGGGGTATAGGGGTATAGGGGTATAGGAAATACGGTTAAAGGATATTTGTAGAGACGCAAAGCATTGCGTCTCTCTTTGCGTCTCCAATGCTTTGCGTCTCCAGCGTCCTCTTAATTAAACATTGTGTCTCAAAATTAACCATTGCACCTCTAAATCCTAAAGAGACGCGAAGCATCGCGTCTCTACCAGAAAATCCCTAAAAAATTCTAATGTATTTTTCCTGTTTTGTCTTTGTGTGTTGTTTTTTTTCTTTGTTGGGTTTTGTGTTGTTTTTATATGTTTTATCCGATGAGCGAAATAGAAATAGTAGTCACAAGTAAAATACATAATATTAGAGGCAAACAAGTTATGCTAGATAGTGATTTGGCAGAGCTGTACAGTGTTGAAGTGAAATTTTTAAACAGGGCTGTTAAAAGAAATATTGAACGCTTTCCTGAGGATTTCATGTTTCAATTAAACAATGAAGAATCTTTAAGGTTCCATTTTGGCACCTTAAACAAAGGGAGGGGTCAACATAGAAAGTATCTGCCTTTTGCATTCACAGAACAAGGTGTAGCTATGCTTTCAAGCGTTCTTAGAAGCAATAAAGCAGTTGAAGTAAACATTCTTATTATGCGTGCTTTTGTCGAAATGCGTAGGTTTTTGTCTCAGAACTTCGAGGTTTTTGAAAAATTTCAAACAATAGACAAAAAGTTATTAGTCTATGACCAAAATTTCACCAAGATTTTTAAAGCAATGGAGCAAAAAAGACTAACACCTAAACAAGGAATTTTCTTTGAAGATAAGGTGTTTGACGCATTCATTTTCGTTTCCGACTTAATCAAAAAAGCAAATAACACAATCATTCTCGTTGATAATTATGCAGATGAAAATACTTTGACGTTGTTTTCTGATAAGCGAAAAAGCATATCTGTAAAGCTTTATACAAAGAACTTAACTGAGAAACTACTATTAGCTGCAGATAAATTTAATAAGCAGTATCATGGGTTAGAAGTTTTTAGATTTGAAAAAAGTCATGATAGGTTTTTAATCATTGATGATGATTTGTATCACTTTGGTGCTAGTTTAAAAGATTTGGGTAAAAAATGGTTTGCGTTTTCTAAATTAACTTTGAAAACAGATGTGATAACGTCAGAACTGCCGCAATAAACCTGCCGGCCGCCGGGTTCTATAATAATCTTTAAAACAACGGGATCTCTCCCTTACGGTCGAGATGACCGGGAACCCAGAACTTCCAGTTTCGGAATACCAAAAAACAATAACTCCTTTAAACAAAAGCCAACCTATTTAGTTTTATTATATTTGTTGTCACAAATGACTCATTTGAAATCTTAATCTAAGAAATTATGAAAAAATTATACGCCTTTTTAATTGCATTTGCATTTGCTTTCGGCACCTATGCTCAAGTTACAGAAACTGATGCCGACTTAAAAGAAATTCACAAAGAAGAAGTTAAAAGTGGATGGAAAACCGGAGGTTTGTTTTCGGTTGGATTTAACCAGGTGTCTCTTACAAACTGGGCTGCCGGCGGACAAAATTCTATTTCCGGAAACGGGCTGATGAATGTCTTCGCCGCATATGGCAAGGGTTCACTATCATGGGAAAACACTCTTGATATGGGCTATGGTATGATGAAGCAAGGCAAGGAAGATCTAATAAAAACAGATGATAAAATAGACTTTATGTCGAAATTCGGACTTAAAGCATTCGATAATTGGCATTATGCGGGATTGTTGAACTTTAAAACGCAAATGACTCCGGGCTACAATTACCCAAACACAACAGACAAGATTTCAGACCTTTTGGCCCCTGCATATTTGCTTTTGGCGGTAGGGATGGACTACAAAGCATTTGAAAACTTCAGCCTTTTCATTGCTCCTGTTACAGGGAAAATTACTATCGTAAATGATGATGTTTTGTCGCAAGCCGGTGCTTTTGGTGTTGAACCGGGAGAAACTATCAAAAGTGAATTTGGTGGTTATATAAGAACATCATACAAGATCAACATAACTGATGATATTTCATTCCAAACAAAACTCGACTTGTTTTCAAACTATCTGGACAAACCACAAAACCTCGATGTAAACTGGGAAACGCTAACAATGATTAAGGTTAGCAAATACATTACAGTTAGCTTTGCTACTCATCTGATTTATGACGAAAACATAATGATTGGCGTTGACACAACAGGCGATGGCGAAGTTGATACCATTGGACCAAGAACTCAGTTCAAACAATTGCTTGGGGTTGGATTGTCATTTAAGATCTAACCAACTATGTTGAAATATTAGTAAACTTCTCAGTAAGTTTGAAGTCATATTGTGGATATTCATAAACAGGATGCCTGGGTTCAGTTTCGCCTATTGAATAACCCCAGATAGATTCATAATCTTTTCTGTCTTCACCCATTTCTTCGAGCTGCTGAAGATAATTGTAAATAGATTTTGATTCTATTATAACGAATTTCCCGATTTTTTCAACAACAGGACTGTGAGATCGTGTAAAATCATGGTCGAACTCAAGTATTCTTCTGCCTCCCCTCGTTATACCTATAACCCTAAAGGTAAGGCTTTTGCCAACTCCGGGAAGGTTCATAACATTACGGTCGGTAGCTAGAAAAGGAACATTCAATTTATCCCTCAGATTATTGATGTTTTCAACAAGGTTTTCAGCATTCTGAGGAAATTTCCTTATTTCGGAATCGTACTCATTTGGCACACTGCCTATTACTTTCTCTTCAATTTGCTCCTGCACTGCTCTGGCGTTTGTGGCAAACTTATAACTGTTTTCCCTGTATCCTTTCACAGAGAAGGTATAATATGTAAGCACCCCAATGTCGTTTAGGGCCTTACGAAGCTTAGCCGTATGTCCTCTCCTTGATGATGGTGCAGTAAAAACCAACTGATTTGTAACAGTCCATCCGGCACTAATTATCATTTGAATGCCAAGCTTTGCTTCAGGTGTTATTTCAAGCGGCGACTGAAAGTGAGTTTGCAGCACAAACTGCTTTATCCCAATTTTTGATGCTTTTTCTTTAAAATCCTTAAGAATTTTTGTCAGCTCGGGAGTAATCCTCTGTGGCAGATAAGCCGGCAACCTCGACCCAAGCCTTACTCTCAAAATCTCAGCATATTTTTCTCCTTCTTTGCGCTGTTCATTGGCCTCTTTTTTGGCCAAAGCCATTTTATATATCTCATTAAAAATGTTTTTCAGCGTTTTGTCAGCGCTCATTAGAGCATCTCCCCCTGTAACAAGTATATCTCTAAGCTTTGAGTCATTTTCCCAGTATTTCATTATACGGGTAAGCTTTTCTCCCCATTTTTCGCTTGGTCGTAGTTTTTCAAGATTGAAATTCAGGTTTCCTCTTTGAAAATCGTACATTCTCTGGCAGCTTGCACAAAGACCTCCACAAGCCCTGCCCATAGTGTCGGGGATAAGTATGGCAACCTCAGGATATCTCCTGTGAATGTTGTGTTTTGTGGGAAGAATCCACCCTGCAGCATTCGGTTTTCCGGGCTCAACAAGGTCTTCCTTTTCCCATGCAACAATATGTCCGAATTCTTCAACAAGCTGTTTGGAATAAAAAACATAATACCTTATTGCCAAATCAGCTCCACGAGCAACCTTTGGAGTATCTACATTAAGAAGTGACAAATAATAGGGATTTATAAAAAACGGAATTCCTCTTTTTTCAGCTTTATATAAAATGTCAAGAGTTTCTTCATCCAAAGAATTGTCGAGCATTTCGTTTAATATATCAGGCTTTCTTATTGCAAAATCCAGATGAAACTGATAATCGTTCCACCAGTTTTTAATAATCTTTGCTTTTTCTTCCCGGGAAATTCCATCAGCAAATGTATAGTGTGGACTATGCATTTCTCCGCTGTCAATCTTTTTTATAATAACTGATGTAATTCTGTCAATATTGCTATTTCTCACTTCAACAATTCGGGGGTCAGTTCCAACAGGATATTTATCCATCCATTTTATAATAGATTCTTTTGTTGGAATATCGTGAGATACTCTTCCGTAGAATTGTCTGAAAAGGTATAACATATCTAGAAAGAAGCCTGTTTTAGCTTTGCCTGTGCCAAATTTTGCGGCCTCCCAAAGCATTGCAAAAGGGTTGTTGGGAATTTTCTTCCCTCTAAGGTTTAAGTCTTTATAAATTCGTCCGGCATTACTAACATAATCAACAATTCTTATGGCTGCATAATCTTGCCAATCGAGCCGTTCCATTGCTTTTCTACCTTTGTCTTCGTTATAACAAAACTTTCTTGCAACCGGATTTTTACTTAAATAGTTATCGGCAAGCTTTTTAAACTTTTTCAGAACCTCATCAATAGATTCAGATGATATTAATATTTCTTTAACCTGAGGATTTTCAATAAGAATTTTGTTGAGAATTCTTCTGCTTTTTTCGGATATAATATTGTCGTTAGAAATTTTTGGGATGTTATCTTGCATTTAGTAGATTTTTATGTTGAAAAAAAATTGCTCTGAATAGAGAACATTCTTAACCAACAAAGATAGTACTTTTTGCAGGGAAATCCAAATTACCAATGCCTATACAGACCTGCGGCTTCCAAACAATCTCTTTTTTATAGTCTTAAAATCTTGAGAAAAAGATTTATCAGATGCAACTGCAATAACTAAAAACGACACTAGAAGAATTGTATTAACAAAATGAGAAATGAGGCTTAAACTAATATTAATCTGAGTGCTTGCGAAATATATAATTAAAGCAAGAGCAATCATAAAGAAAATTTTACCCCAAGGATAAGGAACTTTAAAGTATTTTTGTCCGAAATACAAGCACATTACAGTCATAGAGAAATAACATATAAGCTGCACCCAAGCCGAGCCAAAATAGCCGTATATTGGAATGAGCCATATATTTAGTCCAATCGTTATTGCTGCGCCTACTATTGTAAAAATTGCACCATACTTAGTTTGTCCGGTTATTTTATACCATATACTAAGGTTAAAATATATTCCAAGGAACATTTTCCCCATAAGTAAAACGGGCACCACATCAAGTCCTTCGCGATATTCCCTACCTATAAAGTGTTGCACAACATCCATAAAAAGCATAATTCCTAAAAAGATAACCAGACAAGCAAACACGAAATACTTCATAACATTCGCATATAGTTCGGGAGCCTCCTTTTTTTCAGAATTCGAAAAGAAAAACGGCTCTGCAGCAAACCTAAATGCCTGAATGAAGATGGCCATTATAATAGCAATCTTGAAGCATGCTCCATAAATACCAACGTGCTGCATAGCAATATCTTCAGGCAGAATGAATTTGAGAAGAAGCTTATCCAAAGCTTCGTTAGCAACACCTGCCAATCCTGCAATAAGCAATGGCAATGCATATACAAGCATCTTTTTTAAAAGAGGAACAGATAGCTTAAGTTTGCTTGAAATTATTGAAGGCAATAAAAGCAACAATGTAATAACGCTTGCAATAAGGTTTGCAATAAACACATATCCCACTCCTACTGAAGGGTTGTATATTGTATTTATTAAAGATTTAGAAAAATCACTACCATTTTCTGCAATCCACGGACATAATAAAAGGAAGAATAAATTTAATCCTATATTGATTCCAATATTTATAAGCTTTATAACTGCAAACTTCACTGGCTTATTTTCAGCTCTAAGTTTTGCAAAAGGAATTGCAGTAATTGCATCAAATCCTATTATAATTGCAAACCATACAACATATTCAGCATGCTGAGGATACCTTAATAATTCAGCCAGATTATTGCGGAAAATTATCACAAAAATTATAAAAAGAATAGAACTTGTAATAATTGAGGTTACAGAAGTTCCAAAAACTTTATCCCTGTCTTCTTTTTCAGTTTGGTAGAATCGAAAAAGAGCTGTTTCCATTCCGTAGGTGAGCAATACTATAAGGAAAGCGACATAAGAGTACATTTCCACTATTACGCCAAACTCCCCGGTAAGAAACACCCTTGTATAAAGGGGCACAAGCAGGTAATTAAGAAGCCTTCCAATTATGCTGCTGAGTCCGTATATTGCAGTTTGTCCTGCTAATTGTGAAATTTGAGTTGACATAATTATAGTATCAACTGCAAATTTGCAAATTTTATTTTTTAAAATGCTTATTCATTAATTAATAAATTCATTTTACATGAAAATCTTAACAATCGTCTGTTCAAACTTTATGTAACTTTACAAACACAAAATACTTATTATGAAGATATCATCTTTGGCATTTATTCTTTGCTTTTTAAGTTATTCAGCAATATCGCAATTTGCGGAACCACATGTATGCAAATCATTGCCTGATTGTGCGCATACAAAAATTAACGCTTCAATAAAAAGCGGCACCTACGAACAAAATCCGGGACTATGGGATTATGATGTTAGCTTTTATGGCATTTCACTAGATGTTGAACCTACTTCAACAGACTTAATTGGCAGCACAAGAATTAAAGCAAAATCTAATAAAAACAACTTAAGCAGCTTTGTTGTTGAGCTAATGAATGACTTAACTGTTGATAATGTGAAATATACAGGAGGCAGCGATTTAAGCTTCAATCACACCAATAATGAAATAATTATTTCACTCACAACACCTGTAAACATCGGTCAAATTATTGATATAACTATTGAATACAGCGGAACTCCGGAACCTTCCGGATTCTTTTCAGGAATACAAAGTGCCTATTCGAATACCGGTCATCCGGTATTGTGGACGCTTAGCGAGCCATTGAATGCGAGAAAATGGTTTCCTGTAAAACAAGTGCTAGAAGATAAAGCAGACAGCGTGTATGTTTTTATTACAACACCAAACGAATATATTGCAGCCTCAAACGGGATTTTGTACAATGTTATTGATGCTGGAGGCAACAAAATGCGGTACGAATGGAAATCGTATTATCCAATTGCATATTACCTTATTTCTATTGCAGTTTCAGATTATCAGGAATACAATTTCTACGCCCCTTTGGCAACAGTGGGAGAAGAAGTTTTTGTGCAGAACTTTCTTTATAATGATGACAATTATATAAACGCCATAATGAATAATTTGATGCTGACAAAAGACTATATGTCGGCTTTCTCCATATTATACGGCAATTATCCTTTTGCAGAAGAGAAATACGGACATGCCAGTGCACCTATGGGAGGAGCTATGGAACATCAAACTATGAGCACAATGGGCAGTTTTAATCCGGATATTATCAGCCATGAATTAGCACATCATTGGTTTGGAAATAACGTAACTTGTGCAACATGGAGCGATATATGGATAAATGAGGGGTTTGCATCATATAGTGAATATTTGGCAAGAGAATTTGTGTTTGGGAAAGAACATGCTAATCTGTGGATGGAATCTGCCCACACCTCAATACTTGCTCTGCCAGGCGGAAGTGTTTATGTGCCTCCGCTAGAAACAGTAGATGTTTGGCGAATTTTCAGCGGAAGACTATCTTATAAAAAAGGAGCCGCTATCTTACATATTCTCAGGAGTGAAATTAATGATGATGATTTGTTTTTTGAAGTTCTAAGATCGTTTAATGAAAGCTTTAAAGATAGTGTTGCAACAGGTGATGACTTCAGAGAAGTACTTGAAAACATAACAGGGCAACAGTGGGAATGGTTTTTTAACCAATGGTACTATGGTGAAGGTTATCCTATTTTTCAAATAATTTGGTACCAACTGGAAAATACACTGTTTATAAACAGTATTCAATCGGGAAGCGTTGAATATCCCGAATTTTTTAAAGCCACTTTAGAGTTTGATGTTGTATATGACGACTACTCAACACAAAAAATAAGATTACTTCAGGAAACCAACGGACAGATTCTTTCCCATGCAGTTAGCGGCAATGTAATAGATATCATTTTCGACCCAGGAAAAATCTTATTTAAGCAATTTTCTATTTCAACTATTAATGAAAATATTCAAGATGCTAAAACTCTAATATTTCCAAATCCATTTTCAAATGAATTAAGAATTATACTGCCCTATGATTCAATGAATATTGAATGTAAGATTTATAATATAGAAGGAATAAACTTTATCAGCCAAAAACTTGATAAAAACATCAATTCAGTGAATACAGATTTCCTCCCCGATGGAATATTTCTCGTCAAAATTATTAGTAGTGACGGGAAAACAATTCACCGGCAGAAGGTAATTAAAATCAATAAGTAAGAATAGGCTTGTTATTTCTTTTTCTCTGCAGCTCTGGCTTTGGCTTTAAATTCTTCGTAACCGGCTTCAAACTTTTCAGTTTCATTAACCCTTATCCATGTGCCATATTTAACATAGTCAGGAATCCTGCCCCCATTTGATTTCCTGTCATTCTCAGGAACGCCAAGCTGGTTAAGATGCCTTTCATATGCTATCTTGCTTGGTCTTTGATCTTTTCTGTTCATTATTTGGAATTTATTTATTATTGTATTAGTATTTCTGAATTAAACAATTGTTAAATTTTCTCTTCAAACAAAACTTGTAGCCCCGACAGGAATCGAACCTGTATTTAAAGTTTAGGAAACTTCCGTTCTATCCGTTGAACTACAGGGCCTTTAAAAGGAAGGGCAAATATATTCAAACTATCTTATGGTAAACTTACGCAAAACACTGATTTATGTTAAATTATGCAAAGTAAATATAAGACGGCAAATATTTGCATTTAATGTTACAAATATAGGCGATAAATTTGAAATTGTTAAGAAATTTTACAGCCTTTTTCAACATCATCGCCCGCGCTGACAAAGTAGAGGCTTCCATCTCTTCTTTCTGCCATCAGAATCATGCCGTGGGATTCAATATCTTTGATTAGTCTAGGCTGTAGATTTGCAAGTATCAAAACTTTTTTGCCTATTACATCCTCTGGATTGAAGTATTCTGCAATACCTGAAACAACAGTTCTAATATCAACACCGGTGTCCACTTCCAACTTTAAAAGTTTTTTGGTTTTTGCGACTTTTTCTGCTTTTAATACAATCGCAGTTCTGATATCCATTTTTTGGAAATCATCAAAACTAATTTCCGGCTTTAGTGGGTCAGCTTTTGCATTGATAATATTTTGTTGTTTTGTGTTTTGAAGTTTATCTATTTGTTTTTGGATAGTTTCGTCCTCAATTTTTTCAAACAGCAGTTCCGGTTGATTTATCAGATCATTTTCTTTTAAAAGGTCTAATCTGCCTGCATCATCCCACAACAATTCTTTAATATTGAGCATTTTAGACATTTTTTCTGCGGTAAAAGGTATAAAAGGAGCGCATACCAAGCTAAGGTTTGCGCAAATTTGCAAGCTAATATTTAAAACTGTTTTAACTCTTTCAGGATTGGTTTTAATAACCTTCCATGGTTCCTCATCGGTAAGATATTTATTCCCCAGTCTGGCAAGATTCATCATTTCGCCCACGGCTTCTCTAAATCTATACTTGTCAAGAGAATTTGCAATAATGCCGGGGAAAGCTTTGATTTGTTCTATTACAGCTTTGTCCTGTTCGGTAATTTCTCCCAAAGATGGGACTTTCCCCTCATAATATTTATGAGTAAGCACAAGAGTTCTGTTCACAAAGTTGCCAAAAATCGCAAGTAATTCGCTGTTATTTCTCGACTGAAAATCTTTCCAAGTGAAATCATTATCCTTTGTTTCAGGAGCAGTAGCACACAATGCATATCTCAAAACATCCTGCTTACCCGGGAATTCTTCCAAATATTCATGAAGCCAAACTGCCCAGTTTCTTGATGTAGAAATCTTATCGCCTTCCAGATTTAGGAATTCATTAGCAGGTACATTTTCAGGCAGAATATAAGAACCTTCGGCCATTAATATTACCGGAAAAATAATACAATGGAAAACAATGTTATCTTTTCCAATAAAATGAACAAGCTTTGTGTCGTCAGATTTCCAATATGGCTCCCAATCTTTTCCGTTTTCTTTTGCCCATTCTCTCGTTGCAGATATATAACCTATAGGAGCATCAAACCAAACATATAATACTTTCCCCTCAGAGTCTTCAACAGGCACTTTTACTCCCCATTCAAGGTCTCTTGTAACAGCCCTTGGTTGCAGCCCATGGTCAAGCCACGACTTACATTGCCCGTAAACATTAGTTTTCCAATCAGATTTATGTCCATCGAGTATCCATTTACTCAAAACATCTTCATATTTATTTAGAGGAAGATACCAATGTTTGGTTTTTTTCAAAACAGGCTTATTTCCGCTTAACACAGATTTTGGCTCAATAAGGTCTTGTGGGTTTAATGAAGTTCCGCAGTTTTCGCACTGATCGCCATAAGCTTTCTCGTAGCTGCAATGAGGACAAGTTCCGGTTATATATCTATCGGCAAGAAATTGATTCTCTTTTTCGTCAAAATATTGCTCAGAATCATTTTCTTCGAAAATGCCTTTATCATAGATTGTTTTGAATATCTGTGATGCAGTTTCGTGGTGCAAAGGAGCAGTAGTTCTGTGATAAATATCGAAAGAGATTCCTAGTTTATTGAAAGCATCGCCATTGATTTGATGATATTTGTCAACTACTTGCTGGGGTGTAATATTTTCCTGGCGGGCCTTAATTGTTATAGGCACACCATGCTCATCGCTACCACAAATAAAAACAACATCTTCCTTTTTCATTCTCAGATATCTTACATATATATCTGAAGGTACATAAACGCCTGCAAGATGACCAATGTGAATGGGTCCATTAGCGTATGGAAGAGCTGAAGTTACAGTATATCTTTTAAATGCTTTTGTTTGATGATGGTTATTCATATATAATGTGCTTTTACGTTCTTATCTAAAACTTGCAAAGATAATCAAATACAAAAAATTTGGTTTCTCTTTTTGATGAAAATCAATGTTTTATTTAATCTAGCAGGATTTGAAATAATTGAATCGAACAATGACAATGCAAAGAGGGTTTTTAATCTGTAGAGATGAAATGCAGAGACGAAATGCAGAGACGAAATGTAGAGACGAAATGTAGAGACGCGATGCATCGCGTCTCTACTTGCGCAAACAATTGCCCCCATAATTAAAAAATACCTTTAGAATCATACGGATTTACAGCCCTATTTTGGCTCTTTATTGTGAAATACCCAATTATACGTTCATTGTTAATTAGGGGTATTTCCATATTTGATACGCTGGGTGTTTTTTGTTTTAATTTCGCGCAAAGTTGCAATCAACAATTAACCATATAAAAATATACTTTTTAGATTTGTTTCTTTTTAATCATTTACCTGCAGTTATGTGATTCAAGACAAACCTTATCCTTTTCTACTAACCTTAGTAGAAAACATTCAAGCCACGTTAACCAGTAACCTTATTAGCTTATTATACTTTATTTTCGTTGGAGTATTTATTGCAATATCGTAATTAATAAGGTAATAAGTCCCTCAGTATACCCAATATTGCCCCTAAACGAATAACTGGAGAAAAATTATTAAATTTAGGCATTGCCCATGCATTTTATGTCGTAAGAACCATGATGTAAAACATCACTAATAAGTCT
>Ga0208244_100088_pt1 | contig 127471 bp, 103 predicted proteins | sample SubbioCR12Aug_5A_FD_184828 | JGI IMG/M metagenome (GOLD analysis project Ga0208244, IMG submission 184828) | Serpentinite rock and fluid subsurface biosphere microbial communities from McLaughlin Reserve, California, USA - CR12Aug_5A (SPAdes) | ecosystem: Environmental > Terrestrial > Deep... | reverse complement strand
TCTCTAACAATAGCTTTTCCTTTTCTTCTTTAGTCCTGCGTTTCAAAGCAAATTTTTCTTTTATTTCAGTCATAAAATTAGGTTTTATTTGAACAATATCTGTCCAAACTTATAGGGGGCTGAAACACGATTGGAAAACGGCAAATTTCTGAACATTACAAAGAATGGACCTTGGTAAAAATACAAACGCAGAACGATGTATATGCGATAATGCTCCCTAAACGGTCGCACTACGCATATACTAACCGTTTAGCGGTCATTGTAAGGAAGACCTAACAAACAACTTTCAAAAAAACAAATAATTTTAGATCTTATGACAAATAATAAAAAACGAAATGTCGGAAATGGAATTGGAATCGGTGCAGCACTAGGAGTTGCATTTGGAGCGGCTTACGGTTATCAATCTGGAAGTGTTTCACAAAGCATTGCATTAGGCCTTGCGATTGGTGTTGCACTTGGAGCAATATTCGACTTTGCAATTAGAAAAAAAAAGAACTAAGCGAAACAATAACGAACCGCTAACACCTACACGCAAGTGGGGGTTTCATGTCCGTCTGAGGCGGATGATGTGCTAAATCAAAGTTCTTTACTTTTAATGAAGTTCAGTGCTAAAAATCCCCACCTGCATGTAGCTGCAAAACGTTGGCTGCTCTTATAAAGCCTTTGCAAGTAAATTAAAACAAGAAAAATTAGGCAAAATGAATCAAAAAGAACTATCTCAATTAACCGACAAAGAATTGCTCGAAGTAGCAAAGAATAACAAACCATCACCCATCATAGATGCATTTTTCATTGGGTTTTTAGTCGGAATAATCATTTATGGTGCTGCCGCAAACGCTTGGGGTTTTATTGTCTTACTTCCTTTATTTCTGATTTATATATTATTGAAGAAACCGAAGAGATATCAAGTACTGAAAAAAGAATTGGAAAAACGAAACTTAGAAAAAAACTATGACTGAGATGTGTAAACAATAAAATACCATAAGCCAGGCGGTATAGCTAATTGCCTGTACAGTGCGTGTTTGAGCGGCATTGCTCGTTCAAAAGTAGTTGTAACTTGACAGGAAAGCGCTTCGAATTCCACACAACACCCCACCATCAAATATCGCTGGTCTATGAATCAACAAGGCCATTATGAGCAACTTATGCCAAAATGAATAGATGAATCCAAACACTATCATGGTAGATTGCCGAAGGATAGAAATGTCAGGCCAATTGAATCACTTTGGTAATGGCACGAATCACTTTGGTAATAGCTTGTGTCGCTTCGGTAATGACGTGTGCACTGTCGGATTTATTGTTTTAAAAATTATTAATTTTGAGTCGCTGCAGATTTCTATCGGAGTCAGATTAGAAGAAATAGAATATGGATGTACATAACCCGGAAACAAGAAGTTACAACATGAGCCGCATCAAAGGAAAGAATACCTTACCTGAGATGATTGTCAGAAAATTTCTGTTTTCCAAAGGTTTCCGTTACAAGCTGCATGATAAAAATCTTCCGGGAAAACCTGATATTGTGCTTCCGAAATACAAAACAGTCATATTCATTCATGGCTGTTTCTGGCATGGACATGAAGGTTGCCAATATTTCGTTATTCCAAAAACAAGAACTGAATGGTGGCTCAACAAAATAAACAGTTGGATATTGAAAATACGAAGATATTGCAGTTTTATTTTGCGCTGTGGATAATTATAATTTCACTAAATTTACGCGGAAAATTGAACTAAACCAATGTAACAACCTATGAACACCACAATATTTTTACGCGAAAAGAGAATTATTGAGAATAACTCATTAGAAATTATTGAACAAAAAGATGAAATTTTTGGAACCCTAAGTAGAACTCATTACCTTCTGAAAATGAAAAAACCAAGCGGTGATATGTAGGTCATCATCTCATTTGCTGTGCTCGACATAGAACTTCTGTTAAATATCACACTTGCTTGTCACAAAAACAACCCTATGAAAATTTACCCACTATAAGTTACCAACATATCGAATAAACCTAAGTTAATGATGAAAAAGATTGAAGTAGTTGCTGGGATAATATTGAATCAAAACAAGATATTGTGTGTTCAAAGACCAAAAAACAAATACGATTATATCTCTGAAAAGTTTGAATTTCCCGGAGGTAAGTTAGAAGAAGGAGAAACAAAAGAAGCTGCGTTGAAACGTGAAATTTTTGAAGAATTGAATATCTCAGTAAAAATCAAATCTTTCTTCATTACAGTTTTTCATCAATATCCTGACTTTGAATTAACAATGCACAGTTTCCTTTGCGAAGTAGAATCAAAAGATCTAACACTCAATGAACATATTGCCTGTGAATGGTTATCACGAAATGATCTAAAAAGACTAGATTGGGCCGCTGCTGATGTTCCAATTGTGAATAAATTAGTAAACAATGGATAAGCTAACTGAAATTTTCAATTCAAGTTTACAAACAGGTTTTGTTGATAAAAGCATATTATCTAATCTGGATTATCAACCTGAGTTACTTGTCAATCAAAAGCATCCTCCGAAAAAGGTGCTTACTTCTATTATTCATGAACTTGAAAATTGCAATGAGTTTTATATCACTGTCGCATTTGTAACTACAAGTGGGGTCGCTACAATAATCAATAAGCTCAAAGAACTTGAAAAGCGTGAAGTAAAAGGTAAAATTTTAGTCTCGCAATATTTAAACTTCACTCAACCGGAAGCTCTAAAAAGATTAGTTCAATTCAAAAATATAGACCTAAGAATTGCAACTACCGGCAACGCCCATGCTAAAGGCTACATCTTTAAAAACAAAGATCACTATAATCTTATAGTTGGCAGTAGTAATTTTACGGCTCAGGCTTTGTCTACCAACAAAGAGTGGAACATAAAAGTCTCAGCATTAGATGAAAGTGTGATCGTTGAAAAAGTACTTAATGAATTTCATTCTGATTTTAAAAAAGGGACACCTGTAACGGCCAAATATATTTTATCCTATGAAGAAATATATAAGAACCAGCTTCTTTTAACTCAGGATAAGTACATTGAACGTTTAATTGAATCCGAAGCGGAAATAACTCCAAATTCAATGCAAGTAGAAGCATTGAAAAACCTTAAAAGATTAAGAAACGAGAATAAGAACAAAGCATTAATAATTTCTGCAACCGGTACAGGTAAAACATATTTATCTGCATTCGATGCCAAAGAGTTTAATCCCAAGAAACTTTTATTTGTTGTGCATAGACTAACCATTGCTAAAGATGCATTAAATACATTTCGAAAAGTTTTTGGCAGTGATAAAACAATGGGATTATATTCCGGCAACAGAAGAGAATTGGATTGCGATTTTGTTTTCTCAACAATACAAACTGTTTCTAAGTCAGGGCATCTTAACAGCTTCTCAAAAAATCATTTTGATTACATAATTATTGATGAAACCCATAGATCAGGAGCTGATTCATATTTACGCTTAATTGATTACTTTCAACCGAAGTTTCTCCTTGGAATGACAGCCACTCCCGAAAGAACAGATGGAAATGATATTTTTAAATTATTTGATCACAACATAGCCTACGAAATTCGCTTGAACAGAGCAATGGAAGAGGATATGCTTAGTTCATTTCACTACTATGGAGTAACGGATTTGTATATTGACAATATTGAAATAGATAGTGCAACGGATTTTAACCGGTTAATTTCGAATGAAAGAATTGAAAGAATAATTGAGCAGGCGAATTTCTATGGTAGTGATAACGGAATTACGAGGGGGCTGATCTTTTGTTCGCGTAAGAATGAGGCATTAGAACTTTCCGATTTGTTCAATAAGAGAGGATATAAAACTATTGCTTTAACGGGTGATAGCACTGAAGACGAAAGAGCCCATTCGATTGAAAAATTGGAATCAGATAATTTGAAAGAAAAACTCGATTATATTTTTACAGTTGATATTTTTAATGAAGGAATTGATATTCCAAAAATCAATCAAATCATAATGCTTCGGCCTACTGAATCTGCAATTATCTTTATCCAGCAATTAGGAAGAGGATTGAGAAAAGTTGATGGAAAATCTTATTTAACTGTTATCGATTTTATTGGGAACTACGAAAACAATTACTTGATACCCATTGCATTGTATGGAGACACCTCTTACAATAAAGACTCCCTGAGAAAACTAATTACCGAAGGTAGCCGAATGATTCCCGGGTCTTCGACTATAAACTTTGACGAAATCACAAAAGAAAGAATTTTTCAATCCATTGATTCTGCAAATATGCAATTATTCGCTGATCTGAAAAAGGATTATAACCTGTTGAAATACAAACTGGGCAGAATACCAATGATGATGGATTTTATTCAACATGGTTCAAGAGATCCTTATTTGTTTGTAAATTACGCCAACTCTTACTATAATTTCATAATCAGAGTTGAGCAAGAAATCAGTCAAGAATTATCCATAAAACAGATAAAACTTTTAGAGCTCTTTGCCAAAGAAATAAATAATTCAAAAAGGGTTGAGGAGAGCTTGATAATCAGTTCACTGATTGAATCTGGTAAGCTGTCAATAAATAGTTTAAAGGAAAAGGTCTTTAAAAAGTATAAGTATTTTATCTCGGAGGAAACAATTAAATCGTGCATCTCTAATTTAAATTTTGAGTTTATTAGAGAGAAAAAAGATGGAAAGATGGTTTCTGCTAAAGAGATTTATGATTTAGATGTTATTAACATTGTAAATGGGAATTTTGTGCTTTCCGAAGCATTCCTTTCGTATTTAAGACAAAAAACCTTTAAAAAGTTTTTAAATGACTCCACAAACTATTCAATTCATTTATTCGATAAATTATTTGAATCGGAAAATTGGCGTAATGGCTTTGTTCTCTACAGAAAATATGCTCGAAAAGATGTGTTTAGAATATTAAATGTATTAGAGAATCCAGTTCCTCAAAACGTGGGTGGATATTTAGTTAATCCGGATAATGCTCATTGCCCAATTTTCGTAAACTATCATAAGGAAGACAATATTTCTGAGTCAACAAAATATGAGGATGAGTTTGTAAATAATAGAGTATTTGATTGGATGTCAAAATCCAATAGAACAATTAATAGTAGCGATGTTCAATCTATATTAGGAAAAAATGGGGATATACGTCTTCCTTTATTTATCAAAAAGAACAATGATGAAGGAATGGATTTCTACTTTATGGGCGATGTAAAGCCTCAATTGAATTATGTTGAACAAACCACTATGAATAGCGACAGTGGCAAACAAGTTTCAGTAGTGAAAATCCGTTTTAATCTGCTAAACCCAGTCACAGCCTCTATGTATAACTACTTGCAAGAGAAGGTTAAGGTCACTAATGTAAGCCCAGAAAGAAAAGAAAATCTAGATTCATTACAAAAGCCGGTAAATATTCAACAACAGTCCAAGAACTTCATCCCACTTTACAACTTCTATGCAGCTGCTGGAACCTTTAGTGAAATGCAATCGGAAAAAGAGTTCACTTTAATTGAATGTTCAGAAAACATTAAGTCTGGCAACGATTATTTTGCATGCAAGATCATTGGTGAATCAATGAACAGGGTAATCCCAAATGGTTCAATTTGTTTATTTAAATTTTATACAGGGGGCACACGAAACGGAAAAATTGTATTGGTCGAAAACATGGATATTCAAGACCGGGATTTCAATTCTGCATTTACAATCAAGACCTATTCGAGTGAAAAAAGAATACTTGATGATAGCTGGGAACACACTTCAATTATATTAAGGCCAAATTCTTATGATGATATTTATAAAGACATCATTATTAAAGAAGAAGATGCTAGTGGAATGAAGGTTATTGGGGAGTTTGTTAAAGTTATGGAAAGCTAATTTAGAAATGCAAATGTGAAGTAAACAAATCCAATCTCCACCAAAAACCATCTAACCCATGTATATTTAAATCGCTTACCACCTCATGAGAACGGACCATATCAGGCAACAATCCATTCACATCAGCACAGAAATGAAATATAGATGAGCGAGAATGATAAAAATACCGGAGGTTTTATTCCCACACATGGTGGATACCGCAATCTGTTTAGTTACCAGAAATCGGAAATTATCTATGATGGCACAGTATATTTTACCAACCGTTTTTTCCAGAAATACGACCGTACTATTGGCCAAATGGTACAGGCAGCCCGCAGCGGCAAGCAAAACATTGCAGAAGCCAGCATGGCATCAGCAACGTCAAAAGAAACTGAGATTAAACTTACCAATGTAGCCCGTGCCAGTTTGGAGGAACTTCAAATAGATTACGAAGATTTTCTGAGAACTCAAAAGCTGCCTCTTTGGGCAAAAGAACACAGGCTGGTTGCAAGACTAAGAGAACTCAACAAAAGCACACCCACACCCACTTACGAAACCTTCGTAAAAGCCATTGAACACGAAAGTCCGGAGATTTGTGCCAATACCATGATTACGCTGATAAAAATCTGTACTTATCTGCTGAAGCAGCAGATTAATCAATTGGAAATTGCTTTTGTAAAAGAAGGTGGCCTAAGGGAAAGAATGACCAAAGCAAGAATTGATGAAAGAAATAAGAATAAGTAATTGGTGGGACAATGGAGACAGTTGCGACCTTGTCGCCACAGTCCTAAAAGTCCCACAAGAAGCAGCCGGACAAACAATACCGCAAGTCTGTAGGTCTTAAAGTCTGGAGGTCAAGACGAGTCATTGTTTTAATGGAACGCAGATTTCGGATCATCCTTCCCCCCATTCCGGAATATTGACCCCTTTTCAGCGGAGTTTGCTAAAGCTTTCAAGGTTGTTCGGATTGTTTCCGCCAAGGCGAGACAGGCAGGGTTTCCGCCACGGCGGACAGGCGGGGTTTAGGCTCTTTTTCCTTTTTCCTTGGCTCTTATTACATAATGGAACGCGGATGACGCGGATTGAGCGGATGGTCGCGGATTTTTTTAGGTAAGAACAAAGATGACGCTCATCTGCACTGATTTTGATCTGCGTAAATCTGCTCTATCTGCGTCATCTGCGTTCTATTCTTTTTGTAAGGCTGATGATGCTTATTTGCTATAGTGAAACCCTGATTCCGGGATATTGACACCCTTTCGGTGTGGTTTGCTGATACTTTTGAGGTTGTTCGGATTGTTTCCGCCACGGCGGGACAGGCAGGGTTCAGGTTGTTCAGGGTTCAAGGTTCGGATTGTTCGGGGGTTACTTTCATCTTCCACCTAACCACTGCCCCTATCGCCTAAATGCGGCAAGGACTGCTTTCAATGCCCTTTAGTATAAAAAACCAAAAAGCCACAATGGAACAATATTGCTGTAGCCGGTTTCGATTTGATCGCGCAGCACATAGGCGTTTTTAGTCTGTTGTAACTGTTTCCTGCTTTTGTTAGGGCCTCCAATTTCAAAGAGGTACTTGTTGTCAACGAAAAAATCAGCTGAATCCGGAAGACTGAGTTGGTGAATACCATCAAGCTGATTGATAAAGAATGTTTCACGGATATTGCCAATATCAGGTTCTGTTGTTTGCGACAATGCCCAGGCCAGGGAAGAATTGTGAAGATAGATTTTGTCAGGCTTTGTAAAATAACCTGTTGGTGCGCTTTGCTGACGCAGAACCAATAAGAGATCGGCCCTCACCAATAAATCTATCATCCTGAGCAAAACGTCTCTCGAAATTCCGGTTTTCCGGCTCAGCTCAGCCATATTCGGTTTGAACGGAACGCTGTCGGCAATAAAGGACAGTAGTTTCTGAATAGCCACCACGCTGGAGTAGCTGAAGGAAGTAATAGCAGGAAAATCTGTTTCAATGATGGTCTTTACTGTTGCCATCACCCTGTCATGGTACTGCAATGGGTTCTCGAAATAATAAGGATAGGCGCCAAACTTCGTGTATTCCTGAAAGAGTTGGACAGGTCTGATTTTTTGATTGATCTCGTTGGCTAACTTTATATGCGTTATGAGTATTTCCTGCAAGCCAACAGTATCAAACCGGAAATCAGTTTTAAACAGAATAAATTCCCGAAACGACAGATTGCGCAGGTGGTACATCGAAGCCCTGCGGCTGAGGTCGGCTTCAGCGCGGTGCAATAAGAGCGCTGATGAACCAGAAAACACCAGTTTCAGTGCAGGGAAATCATCGTAAATATTTTTGATTTCCACTGCCCATCCGGGGTATTTGTGCACCTCATCCAAAAGCAGATGACGTCCGCCCTGCATATAAAACTGCTCTGCAAGTTGGTAAATGCTGAAGTCAGGTGGAAAAACGCGGTCAATCGACAGATACAATACACCTTCATTATTGGGATAATTCAGTTTAATGTGCTGCAGCATAAGTGTTGTCTTGCCGGCACCCCTTGCTCCTAAAATACCAATCAGCCGCTGACTCCAATCAATCTGATGATAGAGGTATCTTATTTTTTCTGTCGAACAAGCCGTAGTGAGCCTGTGCATAATGGCGATATACTTTTGCATACTGATAGAATTTGGCCTCAAAGATCGTAAATATGTTGTACAGAAACAACATAATACAATAAATATTGTTGTTTTCGTACAACATAATAACTATTGAAGGGAGATTTTGGTGTTTGGGCCAGGCGGTGGGGGTTGAGTGTTTGGTGTTTCAGGTTGTTCGGGGTTCGGATTGTTCGAGGTTTACCACCTAACCCCTACCACCTACCACCTATCGCCTGCAATTATTTCAGATAGTGAATACTGCATAAAGGGGGATGTTTACCAACCAGTCATCTGTTCTGTAAAAACTCATGGAAGTCCTTATTGCATAGGCGGGCTTGTATTTTTCCACAAAAACCCTCAAGCTTTTAGCCTTTAAGTTTTCTTCAGCTTTTACTTCAACAGGAATGAGGGCATCTTCTTTTTGCAGGATAAAGTCGAGTTCTGAAGTGCCATTTTCTGCAGACCAATAGAATAATCCGTGCTTGATTTTTAATTCCTGGGCTACAAACTGCTCAGTCATGGCACCTTTGTGCTCAACCAGAATTTGGTTTTTATTCAACAGGATTTTCTCGCCAAGCCCGGCCATCGCATTCAGTAAACCTATATCCAGAAGGTAAAGTTTGAATGCGTCCATATCGGCATATGATTGCAGCGGTATGCCGGGTTTTGTGATTCTGTTGCTTTTGTGAGCCAATCCCGAATTGACCAGCCAATTGATGGCGCTTTCAAACTCTTTTGCCCTTGCGCCAGTTTTTAGCTGACCATAAACGAATTTTTTGTTCTCTCTCGCCAATTGCCCTATGATTGACTGCCAAACCATTCTTATTTTTGGCACTCCTTCGATGGGTGCATGTTTGGAGAAATCATTTTCATAACCAAGTAAGATGTTGTTTTGCAAGGCTCTTACCTGTTTCAGGTTTTTGCTGTCAATATATTCTTTAACCACTTCCGGCATGCCACCAACAAAGTAGTACAGCCTGAGCAATGAAATCAGTTTTTCATGAAATGGCAAAAGAATCTCCCGGTTTTGTTCTTTGAGTTTTTCCAACAACAATTCTTCATTGCTATTGAGCAGGAATTCTTCAAAACACATTGGATAAAGCCGTAAAAAAACAACTTTACCAACAGGAAAAGTGTGCCCCTTTTGTAATGAAACACCTAAAAATGAACCGGCTGCCATCAAATAGTACTGTGGTGCGTTTTCATAGAAATACTTTAACGCAGTCAGGCCGCCCTTTGCTTCCTGTATTTCATCGAGGATAATTAAAGTTTCCTCATCAATGCTGACGCCTGTTTCGATTTCAAACACAGATATCAGCCGGGCTATGTTCAAATCGGGCTCAAAAACTGATTGCAAGTTGCTATTGCTTTCGAAATTGATATATACATGCTTCTTAAAGTAGTTGGAGCCAAAGTTTTTCATAACCCAGGTTTTGCCCACTTGTCGTGCACCCTGAATGATTAAAGGCTTTCGGTTTTTCTTGGTTTTCCATTCCTTTAGTTGATCAATAATCAATCTTTTCATGCATTTTTCTTGCAAAGATAGCACTTATTCCTTCGAAAAAGTGTTAGCAAGCACATTTATTCGTTTGAATAAGTGTAATCAAACACATTTATTCCTTCGAAAATGTGTTAGTAAGCACATTTATTCCTTTGAAAAAGCGTGATTATCTAATCTAATACCGAAAGGAGAAATGTAATAGTCCAATTATCGCTCACTCAATTGGCCTAACATTTCTATCCATCGGCATTATACCATTACAGCTTTTGGATTCATCTATAATTCACTTTGGTATAAATTACAGGAAAAATCAGGCTTTGGCCTTCAAGATGTATGGATGTTGATTTTTGATTTACGATTGTGGATTTACGATTTGTTTCGCAGTTTTATTTTTTCAGGAATCTGCTGAAAAAAGTGCCATTGGGTGCATCAATATGCAGAATATATGTCCCACCTGACAATTTTTTGATATCAATTCCCTGACCTTTACGAAGCGTTTCGGTCTTAACCAAAAGGCCGGTAATACTATACAGCTTTACCGTAAAATCAGCTGAACCAATTCCACTGATGTAGATAATGTCATGCGCAGGATTAGGAAATACAGTCAGATTCAATTGACCGAAATTGTTAATTCCGGTTATTTCGTAATTCGACCAAAAGTAATCATACTGATTTGTAGTGTACCAGGCGTTTTGATTGTTTGACCAGTTTTGCGACAAAAGCTGTATCCTGTTGTTATATTCGTCATACGTAGATAGTTCGCGCGAAAAATCGTCCCACATTCCGGTTTGAAGATTCCAGCCTTGAAATAAATACAGACTTAAGTTGCCATTTTCATTAAAAACATAAGTGTATAACCACTGATTGGTCAGCTGACCTGAATCTTCGTTCAGTTTTTGATAAACACTCTGAACGCGCCTGTTTGCCGCATCGTAGGTGTGGTCATAACGCCACCAGTCGTACCATTCATTTGTTTCGAAATTTTTATTCTGTCGAACCTCCGATAGCTGGTTTCCGTTTTCATCATAAGTGAAAATGTAGTTGGCAAAATCATGCCACAAAGAAGTCTGGAAGTTCCAGTTTTGGGTAAATTGGCCTGTTCTATAACCATTTTCGTCATAGGTGTATATCTCTTGTCTGTTAAGTATCCACTGATCCTGATGCCAGGTGTTTCTGACTGCTTTGTTAACCTGTCCGCTCTCATTCAGCTCATTTTCTATAAGATGGAAGTTGATTATTTCCCCTGTCACAACATCCACACCTTGACTGAGCAGTCCCAGATAATTTTCATTCTCGTCGTACATAAAGCTCCGGTTGTATGCATAGGCCAGAAAACCCCCTGTCAGGTCCCAAATACGTTCTTTGTTCAAAAGCAGGTTGCCATTGATCGAATACTTGCTAAACATTCCTGTATCAATCCAATTTTGCCCGATACGACTCCAGGGCTGCATGAGAAAAATATCACGGGTTTGTGTTTCATGATAACTGATCATGGTATTAAAGCGGTTGAGCCAGCTATTGGACGCTGCATCCCAAAGATGTGTGATTGTATGTGTTGGGTTGCCGTATTCGTTGCGACTCAAGGTCTTTTGGCGGGTATCGAGCCCAAAAAAAGTGCCGGCTTTCCTGTAGTGATAACTTGAATCAACGACCCGGATCAATTCTTTCGTGTGCTCAACAGACTGATTGATCAGATCTTGTGTATGGAGTTTTGGTTTACCATTTAAAAAGGCTTCCTGCTCCCACTGCATATTCACATCATCCTGAAAAGGCTGATTTATAGGCATATTGTATTGGGCAACGAGCAAAAAAGAGGTAAGCAGCAATGGAATCAGAATATAAATTTTCTTCATGGCTAATTGGTTTCTTGATTGGATCAAATGTAGTGAAAAAATAATGTTGAACGAAAAATGACAGCATTTTTTCTTCTCATGTGATTGATTTACTCATGGAATATGTAGATTTGTAAAATTTGAAATGTATGAAAATAGGAATTCTTATTGAAACAAAAGAATATGAAAAAGCTTGGAATGCTTTTCGATTCGCAGTTACAGCTATAAAACAAGGGTATGAAGTTAAAGTGTTCCTAATGGGTGAAGCCGTTGAATGTGAAGGTTTAACGCATGAAAAATTTAATGTTGACGAACAATTACATGCATTCATTGATAGTGGCGGTGAAATACTTGCATGTGGTACATGTTTGAAATCACGACATTTAAATGAAGCGAAAGCGTGCTCTGTTTCAACCATGATTGACTGTGTTAATCTGGTTATTTGGGCCGATAAAACAGTAACATTTTGACCCATTGCATCTGCAGATATCCCGAAGGCTTTGAAAGATTTTTTTACAGTCCAAAAGCCCCCCCTTTGGCAATAAGAGGAAAAACTGATTCTGAGCCTGCTATTTTTTAAGGAGATGTAGCAAATGAAGAATAAACAATTTAAAAAATGAAAAAAATATATAAAATAGTCTTTTGGTGCTTTATCATATTTATGTTGCTGACAGGCAGCATTGCATATTATTTAAATGAACAAATTGGAAATATTGGTTCTTTTGAAGATCGTAAAGACAGATTTTCTGGCTTGGCTTATTATTCATCAGTAACCGATGAATTCATAAGTCCTGAGAAGCTGACTTATCATCCGGAACAAACCACAGGAGGGGATCCGGGCTTTGCAAGATTTTTAAAAACTTCACCTTACGTGCCGGAGCATCCACTGCCAAAACAGATGGTTTACAAAAGTGACTTTTCAGAAATACCTTCAAAGTTAGCCGCCTGTTGGTTTGGCCATTCTACAATTATTGTTGAGCTTGATGGTAAACGGATCTTATTCGATCCGGTGTTTAAAAATGCAGGTCCCTTTCCGGGCATTGTCAGAAGGTATGATGAGTCTCCGCTTAAAAGAGAAGAACTGCCGGAGATCGATATAGTCATCATTACACACGATCATTACGATCATCTGGAAACTGCAACCATAAAATTTCTGGCAGCTAAAGAAATAGAATTTATTGTGCCCCTTGGTGTAGGAGCCAGATTGGAGGGATGGGGCGTTCCGAAAGACCGCATAACAGAGTTAGGATGGGATCAGGATAAGACTTATGGTTCTATAAAAATAACTGCTCTCCCTGGAATACATTACTCCGGAAGGAGCAATAAGGATCGCAACAAAACCCTTTGGGCCTCTTTTGCGATTAAAGGGGAAGATAAAAATCTGTTTATTAGCGGCGATACCGGTTACGGCAAGCATCTGAAAGATATAGGAGAAAAATATGGCCCTTTTGACCTTGCTTTTGTGGAAATAGATGGTTGGAATAAAGGATGGCCTTTGACCCACCTTTTCCCTGACGAGGCAATCCAATTATGTAAGGATATAGATACAAAGCTCATGTTTCCCATTCATTGGGCTACCTTTGATTTAGCATTACATCCCTGGGATGAATCTATTCAAATGGTAGCTAGTATAGCAGCAGAAAATAATATCGAACTAATCACACCCATTTTGGGTGAAAAAGTAGTCCCAGGCGTGAGTCTGACAAATAATTGGTGGTAGTTTTTAACCAATCTGCAAAATATATTTGCAGGCACAAAGGCTTTTATCGACCTTGATAATGAAGGAGATCACGAAATTGTGATCAGCGAATCTCAGGCCCGAAGACTCCCCAATATTTATAATAGGCTTTTTCAGCAAGCCCTTTATACTTTTATGGTAGTGCCTTCCACCATATTTCATCCGGGGTTATTGATGTTGAATATTTTGACATCCCCGAAGGGGTTGAACATGAATTTCCCTGGATGCAATCCGGGGTTTTATGGGGGTCAGGTGATGGGAGTTGGATTCTTTATAAGTCCATTAAACCCCTTATAAATTATTCTATCAGATAATTGAACCTTTTTCACGCCGTTTTGTTTAATGTTTTATACTTAAACATTAAACAAACAATGAAAAAAATCTACTGTAGTATCTCAGAAAAACTAAAGTCACTGGCAATAGGCTTATTGCTTCTGACAGGACTTGTTCCTTTCAACGGACAGGCGCAGACCATTACACTCCTTTCTCCTAATGGAGGAGAAAACTGGGTTGCCGGGACCTACAGAGAGGTCAGTTGGTCAGGGAATAACTTAAGCAATGATTTACGGCTTCATTTTTCACCTGACGGGGGAGGTAACTGGTATTACCTTGCCGATGTTACTTCCACGCCAGTTGGCGGCATTTTTCCGGTTTGGGCGCCCAATATTGTCAGCACGAATGTCCTGTTGAAAATCACTGACTTTCTTAACCCTTCTGTTAGTGATGTAAGCGATGCTCCATTTACAATTACTGTAATTCCAATCATTATATATCAGCCGGCAACAGGATCTATTGTTTTTGTTAATACGCCCACTTATGTGAACTGGTACCTCTTTGAAACAGGAATAACTTTGCTCAATGCAGAATTATCGACCGATAACGGACAGACCTTTACCCCTTTAGCGCAAAACATTAATGCTCAATTGGGTTATACCTATCTTGTTTTATCTGCTACACCGGCTGAACAAGTTATTCTGAAATTATACAATGCAATGGATCCTTCAGAGTTTAGTCTGAGTTCAGTTTTTACCATCAGCAATGTACCTGTCTATTCTCTTACCTCGCCCTCTGGCGGAGAAATCGTGAATGTCTTCAGCCCTCTAACCATCAGTTGGGAGGTTGAAAATCCATATTCAGAATATAGCGAACTTGAATATTCGACCAATAACGGCTTAACATGGGTGTTTATCAATAATGGTATAAGTATTGGTAATTCAGGGAGTTATGTATGGTCAACACCGAATATAAATTCCAGAGAATGTAGAATCCGTATCAGAGATTCATATGCCCAGACATCTATTGCTACAAGCGAAACATTTACTATTATGCCTTACCCCGAAACCCCGATCTGTATGGTGACGGTGGACAGCCTTACAAATCAGAATGTTATCATCTGGGAGAAACCTGTTTCAGGACTTATCTCTGATTTTTTGGTTTACAGAGAGACATCCCAGGCCAATGTGTATGAGGTGATTGGAACGGTTGCTTACAACGAAGAGCCTGTTATCACCGATATTGATTCCAACCCGTCGGTGCGACCTTACAGATATAAAATTGGATTTGTTGACAGTGAAAACAGGGTTTTTCCTGCCGGTGATTACCATCAGACCATTCACCTGACAATCAATCAGGGTGTGGGCGGCAACTGGAACCTTATCTGGACTCCGTACATCGGATTTGATTTTGCATCCTATAAAATTCTTCGTAAAACAGGATCAGGAAGCTATCAGCAAATTTCCACCATTTCATCCAGTTTCAACTCGTTCACCGATTTCAATGCACCCTCAGGCGACGTAGCCTATATAGTGGCTATCCAACGGTCGGGTGCTTGCAATGCCGGCTCTCGCAGTTCCACTTATTTGGATGTTTATTCCAATGCAGCATCCCTGAACCCGGTTTCTGTCGCCAACCAAAAAGAAAATAATTTCAGTATTTATCCTGTTCCAGCCAACGACCTGATCAATATCCAGTTTGCTGATACTGCTGATGGGCCTGTAAACCTCACCATCGCCGATCTTACCGGAAGGATCATTTATTCCCGGGATTACACAGAAGTGAATACAGGACAGGTTTATTCAATCAGCACTTCTGGATTAGCCGAAGGCATTTATATGCTCAACGTAGCCTCAAAAGATAATGTCAACACTAAGAAAATTGTGATAAGACACTGATTTTAAATGTAATAATTTTGTAATAACATCTTTCTGGCAATCCAATATGCATTCAGCAATCCGGGATTGTTCCGGTAAAGAGATTTAAACTTAGATTAAGCGAATTTCAGGCTACTCTTTTAAAGGGTGGCCTGAATGTTTTTTAACAAAAAATTACTTTCTTTTTTGAATTGTTTTTGAGAAGATAATGTCGTATTCTGAGTGATTATCTGACAGGTTGAAATCAACAGAAGGTGTTGGGGGTTTTTCAACCAGAAACTTAATCACCCAAAATCCTAATGAGGTAAGTTCAAAAAACATGTATATATGCAATGTAATTGCAAATTAGCATAAGATGTTTATCCAGCGTAATCTATCTGAGTCTAAGAAAATAACTTCAATTGTTTCCAATACTTTCTTTAACTGGCCCATGCCAATCGGACAAAACCACTTTATTGAAGGAAATATTTCCTGATTACCAATACTTTAATCTCGAGCGTATTGATTTCAGAGAAATGATTACTTTAGATCCAATGGGCTTTTTAAAAGCCACGGGATCGAAAGTTATTTTTGACAAGGTTCAAAATATCCCCGACCTTTTTCATTATATTCAAGTTATTTCTGATAAGCGAAATACACCTGGTCAATATGTTTTATCGGGCTCATAAAGCTTTTTACTGAACGAAAAAATGCCCAATCGCTGGCATGAAAACCTGAATACTTTGGCGCGGTTTTTAGGTTTGTGTGCCAGAAGAATCGGTTTTTTTCATTCCTTACTCTATTATCACTTTTACCACACCGCTCACCCGGCCTGAAGCAACTTTCAGAAAATAAATACCGGCAGGAAGATGTGATACATTCAACGCTTCAATTGTTAGTTTCATGGGATGCTGAAGAACCAGCTGCATCCTGGCATCATATAGCGAAATTTCTGCTTCTTCAGGCACTTGCTTCGACTCGACAGTGAGTATGCTTTTTACAGGATTAGGATAGATTTGGATTTCGGGTTGTTTTGGGAGCTCAGCAACACTTCCAATGAAATCAACACATCCATTTCGTACTGTTAAATTAAGATGACTAATGATGGGTGTAACGTCTGAGAGTATGCCGGCTTCTGCCGTTGTACCGATTATTGGTGAAGCCACCATGGTATCCTTTACAGGAAAAATATACGTTTCTCCAATGCAATCTCCCACACTCAAAACGGAATCTGTTTGAATGATACCGATCTGTGGGTCTGACCTAGAGCCGGTTTTAACACCAATAAGGGGGCCATTTCCGGCGATGATAATTTCCTTGTTTTTTGTTTCCGTTATTGATGCCGGACCTAGTGCCAATCCTCTTTCTGCTATAAGATTGCCTGCTGAATCAAAATGCAAAAGGTAACTTACCAAGAAAACATCTCCCATCAAAAGAATGAAATCTCCATTGGTCAGCACCTTTACTTTCGGTGTTGGAGAATCAAATATGTATTGAGAATAAAGGTTATGATATAATTTTGACCAGACAACACTACCTGTATTATCTACTTTAGTTACACCATGATTGGTAATTAACAGGATTTGATCACCTGATAGAACGACATCAACCCCAAAACTATTCTTTTCCGGAGTCACAGCATAGTGATTGAACCATGAAATCAATCCACTGTAATCGAGCTTAAGCAGGAATGCCCCCATAGGCAGTGAGTAACTTCTGTAGTCGTGACCTGTAATCAGGATGCCTCCATCAGCTGTTTGTTTTGCTGAAGCAGGGTAGAGCGACCTGTCAACACATGCGTACTCCCGCGACCACAATAGATTGCCTTCCTGATCAAGGTATGCGGCAAAAATGCCGATGGGGGTTGTATAGTTAATTGAAACAGTGCCTGTTACGAATAGAGTGGAATCTGCTGTCTGTATTACCTTAAGGGCAGCAAAACTCTTATTGCCGCCAGACAACATTTTCGACCATAATACTTCCCCGTTCTCATTCAGTTTCATACAAACTGTTTGTTGAATGCTGTTTAAAGGGTCAGAAATAGTGCCAACAGTAACATAATTTGAGTCATAAGTTTGGGTCAATGCTCTCAAACTATTTCCATATTGTGAAAAATTGTAGCCTTTTTTCCATTGAGGGTTACCGGAAGTATCCATTTTAATCACTACATTATTATTTTCAACATTTCCAGCAATCAGAAACCCATCATCCCAGGCTTGAGAAATGTCAAAAACAGTGATCCCACCCGGCGAATAGTCAATAACTTTACTAAAAGTGTTTTGCTGAGCATTGGTAATGCCTGGTCTGATGACAGTCATCAAAAGCAAAAGGAGGGGTAGAATGTTTTTCATAACACGAAAATTAACGAACTCACAAAGTTAGTGTTAACTGAACAAATTGGAAAGTTTAAACAGGGTTTTAAATAATAAAACTTTTGAAGCTTTTCGTTGATAGAAGACGCCGGGTTCAGTTAACAGGATCGATACCCCAGGCATTTATAAAATCAAATTGTATCAAAGAGCAGAATAGTTTTTCTCTTAATATTGCAGTTGGGAATAATTTAATTCTCTGATCGTGGATTAAAAGAAAACTAAAGGTGGGACGGCTCATTATTGGTTACAATCGGTAACCAATTTTTTATTGAGAAATACTGCTGACGGACTTCCGCAATGTCTTGATCATCAAGTGAATTGTATTAATTGACATTCTGAAAAAACCAGTTCAATGAAGAATATTGAAACTTTAGTTGAAAAGATTAATGGTGGTAATAATAGCTTTTTCCGGAAGCTGTATGGCAACGATCTGTCAGTACTGCAAAGGCAAGCTGCGCGCTATAGCGGGATTTTAAACACATTTCGTTCGACCTTTCAAAATGAAGAAGTTGAGCTATTCAGTTCACCGGGTCGCACCGAAATTGGTGGAAACCACACCGATCATAACCACGGCAGAGTGCTGGCCGGTGCTGTAAACCTGGACAACATTGCTGTTGCTGCAAGAAACAATTCAGAAACTATCAGCATCCTGTCCGTTGGGTATCCACAATTTGATGTCGGACTTTCTGATTTAAAACCCAATACAAATGAATACTTTACTTCTGCATCCATTGTCAGAGGCATATGTGCCCGGATGCAGGAACTTGGCTTCAAAATAGGAGGTTTCAATGCTGTGATTGATGGAGAAGTTCCAAAGGGTTCGGGACTGAGTTCATCGGCATCCTTTGAAGTGCTGATTGGCACAATTCTGAGTTGTCTCTTCAACGAGAACAGCCTCGATCCGATTACCAAGGCTGTAATAGGGCAGTTTGCAGAGAATAACTACTTTGGCAAACCTTGCGGATTGATGGATCAGACAGCCTGCGCCGTTGGTGGATTTATCACCATTGATTTCGAAGACCCTTCGAAGCCATTGGTTAAAAAAGTTGACTTTGACTTTGCTTCAACAGGCTTTGCATTGGTAATAACAGATACAGGCGGCAATCATGCAGATTTAAATGATGAATACGCCTCCCTGCCAGCAGAAATGAAGTCAGTTGCTGCTGCTCTCGGAACCAAAGTATTGCGCGAAGTTTCATTCGCACAGATCGTTGAAGCCATCCCTGCGCTAAGAGATAAAACCGGCGACAGGGCAATTCTTCGTGCTTACCATTTTCAGGGTGATAATCAAAGAGTTGTTGAACAGGTTGAAGCACTCGAAAACAATAATTTCCGGGCCTTCCTTAAAATGGTCATTGAATCAGGCTACAGCTCTTTTATGTACAACCAAAACATCTATCCATCGGATAATGTGAAAGAACAAGGCGTTTCGCTGGCATTGGCTTTAAGTGAAATGGTGCTGAAAGGTCACGGAGCGTGGCGTGTGCATGGTGGTGGATTTGCCGGAACCATTCAGGCATTTGTACCCGATTATCTGCTGGAGACCTACATATCAACGCTCGAACATGTGTTTGGTGAAGGCGCATGTAAAAAACTTTTTATCAGAGATAAAGGATCGGTGAGGGTTGAATTGTAAGGAAAGTGAATGCGCCTCTCTGGCAGTTAGGCAAGATTACGGTTTCAATTTCAGGTGGTTAACAAAAATTATTTGATGTTTATTTCAATTCAAAAGAAACTCTAAAGGCAATAACAAATGAATGAACTTACAAAAGTCCGTCCAACACTGATGATTCTGGCGGCAGGCATGGGAAGCAGATATGGAGGACTCAAGCAGGTTGACAAACTGGGGCCGTCAGGTGAAACCATAATTGACTATTCGGTATTTGATGCCATGCGCGCCGGATTTGGAAAAGTAGTGCTGGTGATAAGAAAAAGTATTGAAAAGGATTTTTTAGAGGCTTATGGAAAGGGATTTCTGGCAAAGGTATCCTATGAAATTGTCTATCAGGAACTTGATATGTTACCGGATGGGTTCACACTTCCTGCTGAACGCACAAAACCCTGGGGAACAGCTCATGCCATTTGGGTGGCCCGTGAAGTTGTCGATGAGCCTTTTGTTGTGATCAATGCAGATGATTTCTATGGATTGGAAGCCTATCAAACACTGGCAGCATTCATTGATAAGCAGTCAGATGATGCGAACGAATATGCAATGTGCAGTTACAAATTGGAAAATACCCTTTCAGAACATGGCACAGTTTCGCGTGGTGTTTGCCTTGTCAATGAAGAAGGCATGTTGGAAGTGGTAGATGAACAGGTGAAAATCGGATATGATGATGCAGGCCACATCATTAGTGAAATTGCCGGCCAATTGGTTAAATTGCAACCTGATACAATGGTTTCAATGAATATCTGGGCATTTAAGCCATCTGTTTTTGAATTTATTGAGGATTATTTATGTGAATTTCTGGCACAGGATGCATCAAATCCCAAAGCCGAATTATTTACACCCCGCCTTGTAGACAGGTTGATACATGAGCGGAAAGCAAAAGTCAGGGTACTAACTTCTTCAGCACATTGGTTTGGCGTTACCTATGCCGAAGATAAAAAGGCAGTAATGGAAAACCTCCATCAGTTGGTAATAAGTCAAAAAAAGTATCCAACCCCTTTATGGTAAGGTGTTGCTGAAAACACAGGCATGGAATATAAAAAATGTTGCACATTGAAAATTAAACAAATAACAAATGGAAGCGTTTCAAACACTTGATTACATCATTTTTGCTGTGTATGGCATCCTCATACTCGGTGTAGGGCTTTGGGTATCGCGCAGTAAAAATGGCGAAAAGAAAAGTGCCGAAGATTACTTTCTTGCCGGAAAGAGTTTGCCTTTTTGGGCCATAGGCGCATCGCTGATTGCAGCCAATATTTCAGCAGAACAATTTATCGGCATGTCGGGTTCGGGATTTGCGATTGGACTCGCCATAGCATCCTACGAATGGATGGGAGCGCTGACATTAATCATAGTGGCTAAATTCTTTCTGCCTGTTTTTATTCGTCAGGGACTTTTTACAATTCCTGAGTTTATCGAAAAACGCTTCAACACCAACCTGAAAACGATCCTTGCCATCTTCTGGGTTGGGCTTTTCATTTTTGTAAATCTGACTTCGGTATTGTTTTTAGGCGCCAAAGCTTTAGATACGGTACTTGGAAATGGCGATGGGACAATGATTTTTCCGTTGATTTTGGGTTTGGCCTTTTTTGCAGCGGCCTACTCTATCTGGGGTGGACTTACGGCCGTAGCCTGGACCGATGTTATTCAGGTTGTGTTACTTGTGATTGGCGGATTTATTACAACCGTCATCGCACTTGATCATGTTACGCCCGATGGCGGCATCTTTGCGGGCATCGATCATATCTATCAGCAGGCGGGAGACAAGTTTCATATGATCCTGCATCGCGACCATCCACAGTTTATGAACCTGCCCGGCATTGGCGTCATAATAGGTGGGCTTTGGGTGGCGAATCTTTATTATTTTGGTTTCAATCAATACATTATTCAACGGGCTTTAGCTGCTAAATCATTGCGTGAGGCTCAAAAAGGACTTGCTTTTGCAGCTTTTCTCAAGCTGTTACTTCCCATTTTTGTTGTTGTGCCCGGAATCATAGCCTATATCCTTTATATGCAAGGCGATGGCACTGCTGCCATGGATGGTGTGAAGTCTGTTTTTGAGCGTGCCGATGGCAGTATTAACTATGACCTTGCTTATCCCTGGCTTGTGAAAACATTCATTCCAACAGGAATTAAAGGCCTTGTTGTGGCAGCACTTACTGCAGCCATCCTTTCATCATTGGCTTCGATGCTCAATTCAACTGCCACTATTTTCACGATGGATTTATACAAACCCTATTTTTCCAAAAAGACCGATGGATCTGATCTGGTGCGTGTTGGAAGAATATCCGTACTTGTTTCATTGGCTCTGGCTGTCATCATAGCGCCGGCGCTTGATTCCATGCCTCAGATGTTTCAATACATTCAGGAGTACACCGGCGTTGTAAGTCCGGGTATTCTTGCTGTCTTTTTGATGGGCCTTTTTTGGAAGAAAACCAATGCCAAAGGTGCAATTGTTGGCGTTCTGAGTTCTATTCCAATTGCCCTGCTGCTTAAATTACTTCCGATCGAGATGCCTTTCCTGGATCAGATGCTGTATACGAGCTTGTTAACCATAGTCGTTATCCTGATGGTGAGCCTTCTCACAGCTGATTATGATGAAGACCCAAAGGCAATTCCGCTGCCAAAAGAAACCTTCAAAACCGATTTCAATTTTAATATTGCAGCCTACGCAGTAATGATTCTTTTGGTTGTGATCTATGCTGTGTTCTGGTAGATTAGACAAAGTTGTTGAAAGTTTGAAATGTATCGAATTTATTGACTGCCAGGCAGGCCGAATGACCTACGAGTTTCTGAAAAACTGGAAAAAAGATTTAAGTGGAGTAGTATCTTAGTAAAAAAGCGAGGAAGTCAAAGAAGCGCTGCCAGGAAAAATCAGGATTTCATGAGGTCGCTCAGGTGTTGTGAAAAGCAAAATAACACGTGCTACTTAAAAAATATATACACGTATCATGTTTTTGTTTGTATATTTGCACGTATAAATTAATTGACAAACACTAGTGCCATGAATACAAAATTGACATTGACGATTGAACCAACAGTTATCCAGAAAGCAAAAAAATATGCCAATAGTCAAGGTCGCAGTTTATCCAGCATTGTTGAAAATTACCTGAAAGTCATCACAAAAGAAGATAGTATTGAAAGTATCGAATTGACACCGATTGTAAAATCATTAAAAGGCTCGTTTAAGGCTCCCAAAAGCATCAACTATAAAAAAGAACTTTCTAAAAGACTTACCGAAAAATACCTTTAATAAATGAAAAGAGTTCTTATTGACACTGATGTAATTTTAGACTTCTTTTTTGACAGAGAGCCGTTTTCGCACAATGCCGCAAAAGTATTGTCACTATGCGAATCCAGAGCGATTGAAGGCTTTGTCACATCAGTGATAATCAGCAATGTATACTATTTGCTAAGGCAAAACTCTACACATGAGAAAGTTATCGAAAAACTAACACAGTTAATAACCATTACAGAAGTACTTACAACTGACAAAGCTGTTATTCTAAAAGCACTGAACTCGAACTTTAGAGATTTTGAAGATGCTTTGCAAAACTATTCGGCGGAATTGAATGGACAAATTGATTTAATTATCACCAGGAACATTAAAGATTTTAAACATAGTTCTCTTGGAATACTTACCCCTGAAAACTTTTTAAAGACAACAATTGCAAGCCGCTAAGAATTGAATTTCTTTGCAGTTAACCGACAATTCTTTTAAATCATTACCCCAAAATTTTACTCACGACTGACTCGTTTACACAAAGCAGAAGCGGTGTGCAACATTTGAATGTCTTTATCTGGCTTCTTGACATGGATGAAAAGCAAAACAGCAACTGACTATATAAAATTAAGATATAAGTGGCCCGCCTTGAGCATCGGAAAAACCGCAAGTAGTTTGCGTTTTGTCTTTTTTGAAGATAAGAGTTGAAGGTATTTCGATAATCCCGATGTGCCACATCCACGCCAGAAGTGAGTGCTTTAAACCTCTCAAAGTTTACGAGCATCATTGATTTTTTTTGCAAATTAAGTTGGAAGAAATAAAAAAATTTCCACTTTTCGTGTGCGTTTGGCTATTGTTGGCGGCTTCGCCAAATTTACAAACAAAAGCCTGAATGATTTTATTTATGAAAGCAACAAAAGCAAACATATCAACTTTGTATCTTCGTGTGCCGAAGCAATAAAAGTGCTTTCGGATAAATGAGTGAAAACATATCAGATAGTATAAATGTAGACGCCACAAAAATGACAGCGACTTTTTTTGAAACACAAGATGAATTTAGGAAATGGTTGGAAAAACACCACGAAAAGGAAAAAGAACTAATTGTTGGGTTTTATAAGCTTGGCAGCGGAAAGCCTTCAATGAACTGGTCCCAATCGGTTGATCAGGCGCTTTGTTTTGGTTGGATTGATGGCATTAGAAAATCCATCGACAAGGAGTGTTACAGCATTCGCTTTACACCTCGAAGGAGTACAAGTATCTGGAGTGCAATCAATTTAAAAAAAGTTGAAGAGCTTATAAAAGCTGGCCTTATGAAGCCTGCCGGCCTAAAGGCATTTAGTTTAAGGACAGATAACAAATCCAAAATTTACTCTCACGAAAAAGAAACTGCATGTCTTGATTCAGCTTACGAAAAGCAATTTAAAGCAGACAAGATCGCCTGGGACTTTTTTATGAAACAGGCACCTTCTTACAAAAAGGTAATAACACATTGGATCATGAGCGCCAAACAAGAAAAAACCAGACAAACACGATTGGAAAAAACAATCAATGAGAGTAGACAGCAAAAGCGCGTTACATAACACAAAAACAACGATCAGTTATTAGTGAAATATTTTGTAAACGCCTTTTTTCCTTCGGGTTGCGAAAACTTTTGGCTCCATTTTTTGAGTATTGCGGCTTAACATTGAAGTTGCCTGATATCTACAATTGCATATATTTGCGGAACGTTCTATATGACTTTGGAAAACTTAACGTAAAAAATCAGACAAAATAAAAATATGGAATTGGTTGCATTTTCTGTAAGATTTGCTGTGAAAGACATTCAGGATCATCTGAAAAAATGCGGAATACAATTGTCTTCCGAAACCTACTTAATCTCAAACGGTCCGGCACATATCACTTTGACGGATTGTGATGGAAATGATATACTTATAGACCAACATAGATAACAAATAATCATCAAGTTTTTAAACATCTTTATATGGCAACACAAGCAAAAAACCCATTTACCTGGGTAGAAATTTATGTAGAAGATATGAGCAGGGCTCAAAAATTTTACGAAACCATTTTACAAATCGAAATGATTCCGATGCAAGCACCGGGAGATTTTGGTGATTTAGAAATGGTGAGTTTTCCTTGGGTAGAAGGAGAAGGAAACATAAGCGGAGCATTGTGCAAAACCAAAGAAATGAGCCCTGGAGGTGGCGGAACCATAGTGTATTTCACTTGCGACGATTGTGCGGATGAAACTTCACGAGTTCAGGATGCAGGTGGACAAGTATTGCAACAGAAATTCCAAATTGGAGAGCACGGATTTTGCTCCATTGTAATGGATACTGAAGGCAATACAATTGGTTTACATTCAATGAAATAGCGATATGGTTCAATAAAGAAAAGCTTTATATCTAAGCATCTTCTTCTAAGCATAAAACAATGTGTTGCCGAAAATAGGAGCAGACAGTCTTTGTGTTTTGGGTTGCCCTTAACAAATAGAAAATGCAATTTTTGGCCTTAGTGCCGTATAAATTTCGCGAAAATGATATTTGAAACAAAACGACTAATAATCAGACCTGTTACTTTGAATGACAGGAATGAAATATTTGAATATCGTCGCAATATAGAGATAAATAAATATCAGGGATGGATACCTGAAACGATTGAAGATGTTGAGGTCTTTATTGGGAAGATTGCAAAAAAGATTGATGAGCCTATGACCTGGTTTCAATTTGCTATCATTGAGAAAGCCACTGAAAAAATAATTGGTGATGTAGGAATTCACTTTTTTGACAATGAAAATAAGCAAGTTGAAATCGGATGTACGTTAAATCAGGATTTTCAAAATAAAGGCTATGCAACTGAAACAATCAAAAGGATTGTTGACTATTTGTTTGGAGAATTGAATAAGCAAAAGGTTATAGCATCAATTGATCCTGACAACAAGAGCTCGATCCGTTTGGTTGAGCGAATTGGATTTCGAAGAGAAACTCATGCTGTTGAGCGTTTTTTTGTGAATGGAAAATGGGTTGACGATTTAATCTATGTATTGACAAAAAGTAATTGGGGAGACCTTAATTATTAAAGGTCAAGCTTTAGCTCCTTTCACGACAAATTGGTGTAAGCGCAAATGTCGTGCAAATGCCGTAAAGAAACCGTTATCAAAATGTGACATAACCAATACCTTTACCGAATATTTAAATTTATCAAGATGAATGTAATTGGTAAAAAAATCAGTGAAACAAGAAAGTTAAAAGGTCTCACACAAGAAGAGCTAGCCGAAAGGTCAAAAATGAATTTAAGAACAATTCAAAGGATTGAAAACTCGGATAACATTCCCCGTGGAAAAACACTGATGCTGATTTGTAACGCGCTTGAAATTAATTTTGAAGATTTGAGGAACATCGAAAATCAGGAAAATAAGAGAACATTTTTCAATATCATTATCAATGCAGCTTTTCTTATCCCACTAAACATACTTTTGATGTCGATAATCGGCTTTCTGACCCTGGACTCAGAAGCAAGTTTTAATAGTCGGATTGGTGCATTTCTTTTAAGTTTTTTCATTCCCATTTTTATTGCGTTCAAAACACCGGGAATGACCGGAATAGAAAGAATGTTGAAATTTGGAACAGGATTTATTGCTTACATTATTATTGCGCTTATTAGCATTCGATATCAGGCAGCAATTATGACCGGATTAATACCTTGTTTGCTAATCGCACTTGCGGTATTGTATTATGGGAAAGAATTAACTAAGCCTATCGAATAAAAACTTTGTTTGAAAACAACCCTCTGAGATACCGGAAAGCCGGAAAACTAATGATGAATGCATACTTCGGCTTCAATCAAGATAGAACTTGAAAGATATTTCGGCAAACCCGATGCATTATTACATCTTTATCAGAGATTGAGACCCAGGAAAGCACTTTAACCAATCAAAGATTGTAATCCCGATGTTTTGATAAAATCTTGAGTGCAATACCTTTGCAGGAGAGAAAAAAGTTTAATTTTGAATTGCTAAACACCTAACGATGAAATGAATGAGGAATGGTCTATTGGCAATAACATTGATTCACAACACATTGCAGAGTCACCAACAAGAGAGCAAGATGGAAATGTGTGCTTTTGGGTTGCAGTGGACAAGTAGTTGGTTGCAAGTGCAAAAAAACATCCTGCTAAAATGAAACATTTGGAAATAGACATAGCAAAGATTGCACAGCTTGGAGAACAAAACAGAGACAAAAACTTCGATTTCAGGGTTTTTCTTAAAGGACAGGATTTCAAAAAAGTTGATAGAATTGTTCACCGCTTTAATAAGGAGATTACTTCAAAGATTGATTGTCAAAAATGTGGTAATTGTTGTAAATCATTAAGGCCATGTGTGACTGAATCTGAAATTGAGAGATTATCTGGGATAGACAATATTACTTCTGCTGATTTTGTATCTCGATTTGTGGAGAAGGAGAATTATGATAATATTGCCTACTTAAAGGGTTTACCATGTAAATATCTTAAAGACAAAATTTGTTCAATATATCGGGATAGACCAGAAGATTGTAAATCATTTCCACATACTGATAAGACCGGATTCGTTTATCGGACGCTTGAAATGATTGAAAATTATGGTATTTGTCCGATTGTTTACAATTTGCTCGAAAGACTTAAGCCAGAATTGGGATTTAAGTAGAGTATATGAAGAAATTTTTAGTGTTGTTCGGAATATTGGATTTGATAACTGTTTTGAAAAACTATAATAACTTTTACAGATTAGTTTTTCCAAATAATGGCTATCACTGGCTGAATGTTGTGATTCTATTGATCTATATGTCGCTTATTATCTCGGGGTATTTATTGATAAGGCAAAAGAAATCAGGCATATGGTTTAGCTATTTTCAGTTTCCTCTTAGACTGTTATTTGCTTTATTTACATTTGGTTTCTTGATGATATTGAACAGATTCATTAACGACCAACAAATAGGAATACAGTTATTTACTGGATTATTGGCGGTTTTAGAGATAGGTAGATTCATTGTAACTATAATGATTCATCGAAAGTATTTTATAATAAGCTGAAAAAAGCCCAGACACCAAAACTAATTCGAAAAGCCAAAATAAAGAGCCATTATTCTGCTGAGTTGTATTGGCTTTTTAGTCTGCTCGTAATTAAGCAAGAACTGTGGTTTGTTACTTACCGAATACACAGGCAACGCTTTTACAGATTTATGATTATATGTTTGGTCCAATCCAGAAGTTAAGTGCTTAAATATCAGTCATAATTCAAATCTGAAAAAAGCTATGGGTAATAGTATCAAAGCGAACTTAGAATCATCGATTGGAAAAATTATTCAAAGCGAACTGTTTGTCCCAAATATTTACTAAATTTGGGACGAAATTATATCGATGGAAAGGCCACAAGTAGAAAATAGAATTGCAGAAGCATTAAAGACCTGCCCGAAGGGAAGCGTTCTATTTGTGGACGACTTTTTAGACTATGGCAACTCCGAAAGTGTCAAGAAAGCCTTGTTACGTTTGAAAGAAAAGGAAGCTCTTGTTCGCCTGGCTCACGGGATTTACTTTTACCCTAAAATTGATAAGGAACTTGGAATACTCTTACCATCAACCGAAGATATAGCCAAAGCTATTGCAAGGCGTGATAAAGCGAGAATTGTTCCGACAGGGATTCAGGCATTAAACAAATTGGGCTTATCTACCCAAATTCCAATGAAAGTTGTTTATCTGACTGACGGAGCAGCAAGAACTGTTAAAGTTGGTAAACGAACAATCACATTTAAAAAAACAAGCCCCAAAAACCTTCTGGCAAAAGGTGAAATAAGCAGTTTGGCTATTCAAGCGCTCAAAACGATTGGGCAAAACAAAGCTGATGTTAAAACAATTGAAAAAATTCAAACCATTTTAATAAAAGAGACAAGGGAAAATATCATTAATGATGCGAAGCTCTCCCCTGCATGGATAAACAAAATATTAATGCATACAATTAAATGAACACTACCTGGCTCACATTGTCAAAGGAAAGGAGGATTGAAATTCTCAATCAGGCAACTGAATTGACAGGTTTGCCGGCCATCGCCATTGAAAAAGATTGGTGGGTCACATTGTGTTTGAAAGCTTCCTTTTCGCTACCATACAGTGAGCATATTGTTTTCAAAGGAGGAACTTCTTTGAGCAAGGGATGGGATCTGATAGAACGGTTTTCAGAAGACATTGATTTGGCGATTGACAGAAAGTTGTTTGGGTTTGAAAAAGAAATCAGTAAAACTCAAATCAGAAAACTTAGAAAACAATCTTGTGAGTTCATTTCAACAGAATTTCTGAAAGACTTGACGCAAACTTTGACAGATTGGGGTGCAATAGCAGAATGTGAGCTGTTAGCAGAACCTGTTGCCGATTCGGATAAAGACCCACAGGTAATTGAAATTCACTATAATTCTGTAGTGGACACCTCTGAATATTTGCCACAAAGGGTTTTAATTGAGGTTAGTTCACGTTCCCTGATGGATCCGATTGAGAACCGGGAAATCAATTCAATTTTAAATATAAGTTTCCCAAAAATGGGTTTTGCAACTGATAATTTTATTATTCCAACTGTTTTACCTCAAAGAACTTTCTTGGAAAAGATATTTCTGCTCCACGAAGAATTTTCACAAGAACCCGTAAAAATACGTATAAACCGACTTTCGAGACACTTGTATGATTTGGCAAGGTTAATGGACACCGCCCACGGAATTACAGCATTACAGAACTATGAATTATACAATAGCATCGTTGCTCACAGAGAAAAATTCAATCCCTTAAGAGGGCTTGATTATAGCAACCATACTCCAGATAAAATCAAAATCATACCACCTGACGCAGTAATAAAGGATTATGAATATGATTATTCGGAAATGGCCAGGTTTATGATTTATGGAGAGACATTAAAGTTTGAAGAACTTATCAATAAAATTATTGAACTTCAAGACCGAATAAACAAAATAAAAGAACCACTTCAAAAATATTAAGCCTAAAAGTCAAAAAAAAGAGTCATGATCCTGTTGAGGTGAATTGGTTTTTTGGTCTGCTCGCTGTTAAGAGAAAACTATACTGTTTAGCCTGTCTATTGGTAATATTAAGCGTTTTTTTAAACAGCTTTCAGATAATTGACAGCAAAGGTAGTTGCAGATTCCGAAAGACATTTTTAACCTTTCTTTTCAATGCCTGTCCTGAGCATCGGGAAAACAGCATGGAGTTAGCGCTTCGACTCTGCTCAGGATGAATGCTGTACGATATTTCGAAAAGCTTAATTGAGCACATCAACTCCAAAGATTGAGACCCAAGTGCGCACATTAACCAATCAAGGATTGTAATCTCCTTTGATTTGACTAAAATTGAGTCATTAAGTTGAGTTCACAATAAAAGCGCTTAAATTTGGAGAGCTAAATGCAAAAATTTGAAATAAGACTTCAGATTTCATTTTCGGATAGAATTGGTTAGCAGCATTTTACTGATAAACCAATCGGTTGGCAAAGTGGAAACAGAAGTATTGGTGTGCGATTGGCGGGTAGTTGGGCATAGTATAACGACAAAAAGAAAACAGATGAAAAGTGTAACGATTGACAATTACTTAGACAACCATTATATACATCGGAGTAACTGGTTAAGAGCCGCTGTCTTAGGGGCAAACGATGGAATTATTTCTATTTCAAGTCTTGCAATTGGTGTTGCTGCTGCAAGTTCAACAAGAGAACCTATTGTTTTAGCCACAGTTGCTGGCCTTGTAGCTGGTGCTTTATCCATGGCTGCCGGTGAATATGTTTCTGTTAGTTCGCAAACCGATACCGAAAAAGCAGACATAGAAAGAGAAAAACAGGAGCTCCTGGAAATGCCTGAAGCTGAGTTGAATATTTTAACCCAACTCTTTGAGAGAAGGGGTCTGAAAAAAGAAACAGCAAAGCAGGTAGCGATTGAATTGACAAAAAAAGATGCATTGGGAACCCACATACGCGAAGAATTAGGAATAAATGAACTTAGTCAGGCAAATCCAATACAAGCTGCTGTTGCATCGGGAGCAGCATTTACTGTGGGCGGTGTTTTGCCACTTTTGGTCATACTTTTTACGCCATTAACTGGATTGGAATATTGGCTTTATGGATTTACAACTGTTTTTCTCATCATTTTGGGAGCAACATCTGCAAAAACAGGTGGTTCAAGTGTAAAAAAAGCAGTTTTGCGAATTACAATCTGGGGCACAATTGCAATGGGCTTATCGGCTTTAATCGGATACATCTTTGGTGTCAGTTTATGATTTAAGATTCATTTTTTTCAGAATACGAATAACTGCGTATTGCTTAATCCTTTTAAATTTCTGTTTTTTGAACTTTAAATTAAGTGGAGTCCGGAAGCCTTTCAAAAACCGGGTTAAACTTAAAAATCTATTGCGTAGAAAAAAATAAAAATAAAACGGAAATGAAGAAACAACTTATAATAGCAGGTATTCTTTTGGGAAGCTTTGCAATAATGGCTCAAAATTCTGCAGACAGAGATAACAGCTTTAATGTTACGGGACTAGGTACTCCTGTTTTTCCGACCGGCGGACAGTATTCAAAAGTTACACCGGTTGAAGGCGGAAAAGTACTTGTAACGGGTGCTTTTTATTCAGCAGCAACTACGACTCCGGCATATTCGCGCATTCTCAGATTAAACAGCGACGGCAGTTTTGACAATACTTTTAACGTGGGTGGACTAGGAGCTACCGGAATTATTTCTGCAACTGCAATTCAATCAGATGGAAAAATTATCATTGGAGGTGGATTTCCTGCTTACAACGGGACGAGTGTGAATGGCATTGCCCGCATAAATCCTGATGGTTCATTGGACAATACTTTTAATCCCGGCACTGGTTTTTCGAGCATATTGCCACCACCCTGGGTTCGCAGCATTGCTATTCAGGAAGATGGGAAAATAGTCGTCGGTGGGGGCTTTACGTCTTTTAATGGTACTGCGATTGCAGGGGTATGCCGCTTAAATGCGGATGGTTCACTGGACAATACATTCAGTCCGGGAAGCGGTCCCAATAATATTGTGGAAGCTGTCGCTATTCAGACTGATGGGAAAATAATTGCAGGTGGTCTTTTTAGCTCATTTGATGGAGTTAGCAATGGAAGGTTGGTCAGACTAGAGGCAAATGGCTCGTTGGATGGCACTTTTAATACCGCTACATCCGGTAATATTTTGAGAGTAGTGGTACAACCCGATGGGAAAATACTCAGCTCAGGAGCTAATTTTTACAGACTTGAAACCAATGGGAGTCTGGATGCAGGTTTTATACCAATGACTGCCGGTAATTCATACAATGGCCTGGCTTTGCAGTCTGACGGTAGAATTATTCTTAGTGGGTTTTTTACAAGCTACTTTTCAACTCCAAGAGAAAGGATTGTTCGACTGAATACCAATGGAACAGTAGACATGACATTTGATAGTGAAGTGGGTTTTTCTACCAATCCTAACCATCTTGCAATTCAACCCGACGGGAAGATATTGGTTTTTGGTGGTTTTGAATACAAAGGTGTAGAAAGTGTTGTAACACGAATAATGGGTACACCTGTTCCCTTTTTAGGAATTGATAATCCTGCCAATCAATTGGATGTCAATATTTTTCCAAATCCTGCTTCAATAAATATCAATGTCACTCTTGATGAATCTTACATGAATCAAAGTGTGAATCTTGCTGTTCTAAATACTGCCGGTCAGGTAGTGAAACAAGTCTTGCTAGATTATTCTCATACAACGATTGATCTGGAACAAATGCCAACAGGCATTTATTTTTATCAAATCAGGAACAATAATCGTGTTATCAAATCAGGTAAAATTATAGTGAATTAAGAAAACAGGTCATTTCATCACCTGCTAAAAAGAGGCGGTTCGGAAGTTAATCTGACTTTTCCGATTGTTCGACACAGATCGAAACGACAAATCGGCTTATGAAACAGACTATCAAATCATCCGGACAATTATAGGATTGGAATCGATCAAAATAAATCTGCCGAACCCAATTTTGAGGCAATTAGAAACAATTTTTGTTTTTTTGTAATCTCAAAATCAATGTTTGCATGGTAGATTTAGTACTCAATCATTTTTTCTTTTTCTTCCATACTTCCATAATAATTTTTAATTCATTGGGCTGGATTTTTCCGAAATTCAGAAAATGGAATCTGTTAACGCTCTTGCTCACAGCATTTTCCTGGTTCGTTCTTGGCATTTGGTTTGGCTGGGGTTATTGCATTTGCACCGACTGGCATTGGATAGTAAGAAGTACGCTTGGTTATCAGGATATGTCCAACTCCTATATTCACTTTCTCATACTGAAATTTACAGGCATCAATTTTCCGGAAGGCTTAGTTGATATCGCTACAGCTGTCGTTTTCTTTTCAAGCTTAATCATCAGTCTTTGGATAAACGTCCGCGACTACAAAAGAAAATAGCTGAACCTGAAACATCTGAAAGCTATTGTGTTTTCCCGAAATACACATCAGTTTTTGACACATATTCGGCAAGGTCACACAACCATCAAATCTCCAATTGTTGCCTGCCATATTCTGGATTATAAAAATAAAGACCACCTGAAGAGAAACTTACAATCTTAACAAATGAGGAACAGAGAAATTGCTTTATTCGAATTTCCTGACGTTCATTAAAACTTAACTCTGGTAAACGAATAGCCTTTCATTGACAAAATGCCACAATTGATGTAAATTTGAATAGAATTCCGGATTGCTTTCTATGAAAGCGGATTGCTGTAAAATTGAAAGATGTAAGAATATAAATATGAGCATTTTATAAAAGAAAAACGAAAACAATAACATTGAGTTTTAAACATATATTATCTGCAATGGAGATAAATAAGCCTTGTGACTTCTGCTGATGCAACCCAGGCAAATGGCGCCTTGACTAATGGTTAGCCGCATAACGAAAGTGACATCAAAATGGAAAAACAATGGCAAATAGTAATCAATTAAACTACAGATTATGAAAGCAAAACTATTAATCTTATTTCTTTCAATGAGTTTTTTTGCAAATGCGCAATGGGAATACGTAAATGCGCTTCCTGAAACAGCTTATTCGATGATTGTCAGCAACAATAACCTCTATGCCGGACTTTCAGGAGGAGGAGTATATAAAAGTATGGATAATGGCAACACATGGATAGCTGTTAATAATGGAATTCAATTTGGCGGGGCATATATATTTTCTCTTGCATCAAGCAACGACAGCATTTATGCAGGGGGGTTTGGTGAAGTTTGTTTTTCAGATAACGGTGGCTCGAATTGGTCTTTGCTTAACCTGAATCTTGATTTGAATAATTTTGTATATGCATTGAAATTAAAAGGAAACTATCTTTTTGCAGGGGTTGGACATGGAATGGACAATGGCGTATATAGAAAACCGGTAAATGGAAATGTGTGGTCATTAATGAACTCCGGCTTACCGGAAAATACCGGTGTCAATGCATTTGCTATTCATAATGATTTATTGTTTGCGGGAACTAACGCCGGAGTTTATGTCAGCGCCAACGATGGCGATAGCTGGACATTTTCTGGTGATGGAATTAATCCGGGTTTAACAGTTAAGTCATTGATTACAATGAGTGGGAACATCCTGGCAGGAACAACAAACGGTGTTTATGTTTCATCAGATAATGGCATTAACTGGGTTTTGTCAAATGGATTGCCGTCAAATTCAGTAGGTGTTTCTTTTGCCAAAAGTGACAATCAGGTAGTATCAGGTACATACGAAAGCGCTTTCAGCAGTGCTGATAAAGGATTTAATTGGAACGTAATCAGCAATGAACCATACAGTATTGTTTCTTTTTATTCAATGGCTTTTTTGGATGGCTATTTTTACGCAGGTACCGGCCATGGCTTTTCAATTCTCAGGTTTGCCGAAAACGTGCTTTCAGTTCCGGAAACAGATTCAAAAGTAAATCCTGATTATTCAATTTTTCCTAATCCGTTTTCTTCACAAACGACTTTCAGGGTAAACATATTTCTGCAGAATGCAACACTTACAGCATACAATTCATTCGGTCAGACAGTAAAACAAATTGAAAATATTTCGGGAAATTCATTTGATTTCTCACGTGATAATCTTGCCAATGGAATATATTTCATTCAGCTTACACAAGGAAACAAAATCTTAGTAGCAGATAAACTTGTTGTGACAAATAATTAGATGCTGATGATAACAACAAAGCTTGCTGCAGGCGTGGCAGCTATTCAGGCTGGAAGTTTTGTGCTTTTTGCAGCCTTTGATATGCATTCATTTCAGGGCTGTGAAAGCCACGCCAGAAGCAAACCACAGACGTTAGCATCTTAAAAATACTGTCTAAATACAGTGCGAAATGAAAACACAGAAAGCCTTGATAATAATAGGATTTTTCTTAAGCTTCGGACTCAAACTTCAATCCCAGGACATTAAGTATGGGCTTCATTCAGGCCTTGTTGTCAGCAATGCGCGCGTTGCAGATAAGATTGACATCCGTAAGGACTACAGGGTGTTTTATCCTATGTACTCATTGAATATCAATGGATTTATCGAATACAAAGTTTCCAAAACATGGGGAATAGCAGCAGAACCCGGATTTATCACAAAAGGCGGAATTGTTCGTTTTGGCATTAACCACTATATGTCTGTAATTGATATGAAACTCCATTATCTTCAGCTTCCAATAGTTGCCAACTTTTATTGCACTAACAAATTCTTCGTTTCAATAGGTCCTGAATTTGCTTATATGATTAATAGTCAAAAAAATATACCTGCCACAGCAACAGGATTTAATGATTTCAAAGAAAACGCTTTTGAGATATCCGGATTGATAGGTTTGCATTACAGCATTTCAAAGAAAGTTGACATAGGATTCAGGTATAACCATGGACTGACGAAAATTTCAATCCTGAAATGGACGGATGGTTTTGGTCCCGAAATTGGAAAGTCAAAAGTATATAATCAATATTTTCAATTTATATTCCGATATATTTTGCAATCCGCTGCCAATAAACAGCAAGCTTAAAGCGCTGTCACTGCAAGCCATAAGCCCGACATAGAGAATATGTTACGTTCAGGATAAATTTTTAGTGCTGTTTCGTCAGGCTCGATGCAGAACATCCCTATAGACCGACTAATGAGGAAAATTGAATAGCAACGAACAGACAAACAATAGCACAAGAAAAATATTATACAGAATTTGAAAATATAGAAGTCCAATGGATGACTCGGATGTTTAAAATTTTACTAGATTTATAGCGAAAATTTGAATTGCACCAATGGAACAACCTATGAATTTGAGAGAATTATATTCTCAATGGTTCGTCTTTACATTCGTTATAGTGTATTGTAAAATTGAACGCTAATTATAGAACAATAAACATGAAAGCAAATATTAAAACTTTCTTATTTGGGATTATCGCTTTGATAAGTGCAAATGTATTTGGACAAGTGAAAGAGAGATGGAGTCATGACATTGGAATTAATCTGCTGCAAATACCCGCAACAACTATTGATCTGACGTATGAGACAGCAAACAATCCGAGATACACGATGATTTTTAATCCGGGGTATACGATTAATTATTCAAATTCTTTTGATTTTATTGGTTTCCTTTTAAGCCCTCATTACAAATGTGGGAACGATGGATATGCGATAAAGAAACTATCGGGTGGATTCTTAAAAATCGGGATGAAATTCAATCTTAGAAAAACAACAGAAAAACGAAACTACTTCTATTTGGGGGCATTCATGACAAATTCAATGATTTATGAGAAAGCCGAATATGAAAATTGGGAGATTCCAAATAGCCGGATTGAACATCTCAACCAAAAAACCTTTATCATTGGGTTGACTGCTGCTGTTGGTTATAATTTTAAAATTTCGGATAAATTGACTTCAGATTTTGGTGTTCATATTTCAATACCTTCGAAGAACTATGATGATTTGTATGGATACAGCAATTATATTTCTGGCATGGGATACATGGAGACTTGTGGAAATGCAACGATTTTCCCGATGATAGTTCTGAATTTAAAATACAAGCTAAAATGATGAAGCAACAAAGAAATACAAAAAGCGTTGCGGACAGCGACCAATGGAGACGAATCGTAAATTGGAATTGCTTTTTTTGATGAGAACGGAGCATAGAATTGGGTGATATCAAGACTTAATGAGTAATTGGCTTCAACTTAAGAAAACTACAATCAGATGAAACATTTTTTTGTAATACTTGGATTGATACTGCTGATTGGTGAAGATTCAAAAGGACAAGACGCAGCTAATTTCTTTTTTGATGAATTTCATATCTCATTGAGCAGGACAACTTTAGAAAACAGTAACACCCGCGATAGGTATGGTTTTGGACTGGGAATCTATCATTCTTTCAGGTCTGAAAAAAAGCTGAACATCGTATTTGGGTTGGAGTTTAACAGAACAAGTCAGTTTAAAAAACATATGTATGCAGGACATTTTGCAAATGCCACAGACCTGACGTATAACATAAATTGTATCTCGATACCCATCGGAATCAGGGTGAATTTGGGATCAAAGACAAAAGTGTTTATTGAAATCGGAGGATTTGCCGACTTAGTTATAAACGCGAATCGAACAGGTACAATGCATACATATATTCCGGATGAAAACAATCCACTGAACTATACAATGACTGTAATTGATGAGAAAGTTAGTTTGTCCAATTCAATCGGACTTCATCTTGGGGTTGGCGTCAGGATTCCAATTTCAACCTATGAATTAGTAATAAAGCCGGATTATAAATTCGGAATCAATAAATTGTATTCGTATCAGGATGATATATTTAGCAGATACTTTAGACTAAATGTCGGATTAAAAATAAAATAGCAGCAACCAATAAAAGCACACTTTGCTACCTGTCACAGACTCCGGAAACCCAGCAATGAGTCTTCATCCTGACTAAACTGTTTGCCATATTGTGCTATGTTCCAAAACAGCGCCTGAACGACCATTAGTACGCCTGAGTTTTTTTGTTTACTATAATACCACTGTGTTTTGGAGTAAGAATTCAAAAAGGAAATCGCTGTTTTGAGAACAATTTTAACCTGCTTATTGCCAATCACTTAAAAAATACTTTCAAAAAAAGTGAAAAAAAGTTCATTTTTAGTGTGCGTTTTTGGCTGCTCAGGGTATTAACATAACGTTAATGGTGTAACTTTGGACTTTGCCGTATAGCTTGACAAAAAGCAAAGACTGAAAACACCTGAAACCAGGTTCAGGAAGAACGAAACAACAATTAGCGTAGAAGAAGAAATTTTTGCATCAATTAAGCATCGGTAAATGTGAGTAAAGATCAAAAACAACTTTAAGGCCCAGGCAAAAAGCTACGTCAACCATGTGAATTCTTCCTTGACATATAAACTAAAGTGTATATAAAATCAATAGGTTCAGTTAGAATTAAAAAAAATATCAGATATGAAAAACAACCGATTAAGCAGAGCAACATTCAGAGAGAGGAAGTATAAAAATTTGACCAGCAAGTTATTATACAGCCAAAAGCTAATAGCCTTACAGCCAAAATAGAATAAAAAAAATCAAATTTAAAACAATCATGCTATGAAAAACACTTTATTAATGCTGCTTTTCGCCTTTTCCATTTTTTGGCAGGCTAATGCACAAAACAGCCAAAACACAAGTCTGGTTGGCATGTGGCCATACGGACCTGGCAATGCAGTTGACAGCTGGGATCATTATGCAATACTAAGCCTTGGGCGCGTCCTCCAGATCTATGACTATTCAGAGCCCCAACAGCCGCAACTCAAAGGAGAGCTTTTGCTGGACGATTTGGCTTTCGCTTTTGCCTTTGACAGCAATCTGGTTTTGGTGAGTGGTTATAAAGGACTGCATTTCGTTGACATTACGGATATTATGCATCCTGTTTTGCTTTCCACCCTGCCAAGCACGAACTGGGTGCGCGATGTTGAATTGCATAATAATTATGCCTATATCTCTGGATATGAAGGTAGTATAGGTATTGTGGACTACAGTAATCCAGCCAATCCCTTTATGGCCGGGTTTGTGGAAACCAACCTGTCTTCGCAGGAAATGGTCATTGCAGATGATATCCTTTGGCTAACTTCAACTTATGATGGATTTTCGGCATGGGATATTTCTGCTCCTTTGGCTCCTGTACACATTGTAACCAACACAGACTACGGAAATATCACCGGAATAGAAGTATTTGGACAATATCTCTATGTTGCCAGCGGGTCGCAGGGACTCATTGTATTTGAAATTTCAAACCTTCCGACACTCAATATGATAACAAACTTCCCTGCATACTCTTTCAATGCCAAACTACACCGCGATGGCAACCTGCTTGCACTCACCAATCTGTTTCAAGGTTTCAATCTGTTCGATCTGTCCAACCCGGCAGCACCTTTTAGCCTCAGCACTTTTTCCTCAGCCTCGCCCAACCGAAAAGTAATCCTCAATAACGGGTATGCATTTCATTGCAACGCGCTTGATTTCAATATTTTTGATGTCAGCAATCCGCAAAACATCGCTCAGATAGCAAATTTTGAATTGCATGATTTTACACAGTATTGCGAAATAAGGGACAACCATTTGTATGCAAACAACGCTTCAGGTTCGGTGATGATATTTGACGTAACCAATCTGCAAGCGCCACAAAAGCTGAAACAAATTTTTTTGGGTGATGGACACATGGTAGCTCATGCCAAAGACGGGCTGCTTTTTTATAACATTTACAACAAACTCATCATTTCAGATGTATCAACGCCTTCGAATCCGGTGGTGATCGATTCACTGCATAGTGCCACCACCATCACCCATGTGCTCAAGCAAAACAACCTGCTGTTTGTAGCAGATTACGACACGCTGCGGGTGTTCGACATCTCTGATATCCATGCTCCGCTGAGGCTGGAATCATACAAATTGGGATCTTTACGGGATATGAAAGTTTCGGGCAACCGGCTGTTTTGTGCAGTATCGAGCGGATTTTTATTTATTGATTTCAGCAACCCTCAACAAATATTCCGCTCAGAAACAGTTGAAAACATGTCTACGAATTCTATTGCTGTCAAAGACACACTGATCTATGTGGTTTCGAATGTCTATCCCAGTATTGCTGATTATTCTCTGAAAGTCTTCACAGTTAACAGCTCTGGCAATATCCAACAGCTTTCACACATGATACAGGGCAGGCACTTTAATTATGGTGTTGTTGACGGGGATTATCTGTATGTACAGGAAAGCCAGGTAGGTATTCATATCTTTGACATTCATACGCCTACGCCGGTATTGTGTGGCTTCTATCCTGTTTCAATTATTTCTTCCAAAATTTCAGTTGAGAACGGCATCCTGTATGTACCAAAGCTTCATGGAGTGGACTTCGTGGCCAACGATCTCCTGACTTCTTCAGGTGGAATTTTCATTGAGCGCAACAATCGACTGAAACTCTTTCCGAACCCCGCCACCGATAAAATCAGCTTCCACCTGGATGAAGACCTTGCAGGCGAGCCCCTTCACTATTCCATAATGCCGATCAATGGCAGTGTGGTTGCGCAAGGCAGCTTGTCGTCCGGTCAGCAACAACTTGATTTGGAAGGACTGCCCGCCGGCATTTATGTGCTGAAACTGCAGCGCAAAGGTGGCGCCTACAAGAGTGGGATGTTTGTGAAGCAATAAAGCACAAAACTTAATTGGGTAGATTCCTAAAACAGAGAAAATTATTAAACATTAAAACACTTAATATGAGACACTTAAATTTAATTAGCACTCTAATCATCTTTGCACTTTTAGGCCTAAACAAAGTTAGTATTTCCCAAACTTGTGCAACTTGCCCTGGCAACACTGTTACAGGGGTTAGTGCATCAGCATTTGGGACAGGGAATACTGTTAGCGGAGCGTATAGCTTAGCTGTCGGCAAAAATTCTTTCGCAACCAATGCTTATACTTATGTCTTGGGAAGCTTTTAAAAAGCTCAGGGATTAAGTTCAATAACAATTGGAAACCAATCAATTTCAACTGGGGATTACTCATTTGTATTCGGAAACAATTCAATTTCTGAATTTAATTTTTCGATGGCTTTAGGACATAACCTTCATGCAAATAATGGAGGGTTTGTTTTAGGGCAAGGAAATGTCGGATCATTTTTAACAAATAATTTACAAGGAACCCTCATGATCGGCTTCAACAGTGCCTATCCCACCCTGTTTGTCAGCAGGACTGAAAGCGGCAAGCAATCCGGCCGCGTGGGCATCGGCAATGTCACCGAACCACAGGCAAAGTTGCATATAAAAGCTGATGCAAATGAGGAAGCTTCGCTGTTGATTGAGTCTGGTGCTCCTAATCAGGACATCAACATCCGAATGGGACAAAACCACCGCATCAGTGCTACCGACGAAGGCAACCTGAACTTTGAGACTTTGGAGGACAGGCATTTTGTTTTCCGGCAGGGCGACATCTACCTCGAAGACATACAGAGCGGCATCATCATGAAGTCGCCCAATGGCCAATGCTGGCGGGGCATAATGACCGATCAGGGGATGCTGAGTTTTACACAAAGTACTTGTCCAAATGAGAACGCCACAGCGCTGAAGCCCATGCAGGAGCGCAGCCAGTTGCGGGTGTTTCCCAACCCAACATCCAACAGTATAACGGTGGAAACAAGTTTGAAAGGGCAGCAAGGCCGCTTGTTGCTCGTTTCGCCCGATGGAACACAGCTGAGCCGCATGCAAATCAACTCAGATAAAACAACCTTGAACCTCAACAGCTATGCTGCCGGCACCTATCTGATTCATCTTGAAGTGAATGGACAGATTGTTGAAAGCACTAAATTTGTAAAGCAATGATTGTAAGGAGTTCGTTCTGCCGGTTTGGAAAAGATTATGGTTCATGCAGTGAGGAGTGTGACGGGGTTAATGTAGGAAATGAGTGCATGCCGATACTAATGAAAATAGTCCAATGATCCGCCAAAGACAGAGAAATTGATCTATATTGACAAAGCAATTGGCATTAGATAGAATTTGTAACCTGTACCAACACCTGCAAAAAGCTTTGTTCGTTTGCGGCTGATGGACGATGGTTTCGGTGATTTTTATGAAAAGCTAAATAATTGATAATGGAGAATTGATCATTCTCCATTATCCATTCCCTAAAATCAATTCCCATCCACCAAATATGCCCTTAACTGTTCTGTTTCCGGCGATTTGAATAAGATTTCCGGAGAGCCTTGCTCAATAATTTCTCCATCATTCATAAAGATTACATGGTCGGCAAGCCGTATCGCTTGTCTGAGCACATGTGTAACCAAAATAATGGTATAATGTTTCGTCAGGTCTTTAAATAGATTCTCGATGATTTTGCTGGATATAGGGTCAAGCGAGGAAGTGGGTTCGTCTGCCAAAATAATGCTTGGTTTAACGGCAAGCCCACGCGCCAGGCACAAGCGTTGTTGCTGACCAATAGAAAGTCTTGTTGCAGGGCTGTTGAGTCTGTTTTTTACTTCTTCCCATAAACCGACTTCGCGCAGGTGCTTTTCAACACTGAAATCGATAAGCTTTTTATCGCGCACACCCTTAAGTTTGAGCCCGTAAGCAACATTTTTATAAATAGAGACAGGCAAAGGATATGGTCTTTGAGATAGCAAGCCCATTTTTTGACGCAAAGCAGGAATATTTGTGTCGGTATTTAAAATATCGTCTTTATCGATAAAAATACTTCCGCTGACTTTAAGCTCTTTGTAAAGGTCGGTAAGCTTGTTAATGCATTTAAGCAATGTAGTTTTACCACAACCTGAAGGGCCAATTAAAACTGTGATCTTGTTGCGCGGAATTTCCAGTTCAACATTTTTCAATATGTGATGAGCGCCTGCAAAAACATTCAGATCTTTTACTCGCAGAATTGAAGATGCTTCAGAAACAATATGTTTGCTTGCCGGCACCTTATTATTTGTCTTAGTTTCGGTTAATTCCATCTGAAATCAGGTTAAGTTGGTTTTAGAATAGCGCTTTGAAAGAATTCTGGCGCCAATGCTGATTGTTAGAATGATGCCCGTAAGAATTATGGCAGATGCAAAAGCCCTGTCACGCACTTCTGGAATGGGCGATCCTAACTGAAAAAATATGGCCAAAGGCAAGGTTGCAGCCGGTTCATCAAGGTTTACGGGGATATTATCTGTGTAGCCTGCCGTAAAAAGAACAGAGGCAGCATCGCCAATACCGCGTCCGAAGGAAAGTAGAACGGCAGTAATAAAACCCGGAAATCCCTGTTTGAACAACACCTTAAAAGCTGTTTCGGTGCGTGTTGAACCAAGCGCCAGCGATGCTTCATGGAGTCCTTTTGGAATTGTACTCAAAACTTCATCAAAAGTGCGCACCATGATGGGTACAATAAGTAATGCAACAGTGATGATTCCTGCCAGTAAAGAGGCGTTCATTCCAAAAAAGATCATCAGTGAGAATCCAAAAGCGCCATAAACGATAGAGGGAATTCCCCAAAGTGCATCAAGAAAGTATCTTATTGTGTTTTGAGTACGCCGGTATCTGATGAGTTGTACATTCAGGTACAATGCTGCAGGCACTCCAATGATGATGGCAATCAGAGTGGCTCCGACAGCGATATACAATGATCCGATGATGGCATTCAGAACCCCGCCTTCGCCGCCGTAGTAATAACCTCCGCGTGGTGTTTTCAAAACCATATCCCAGTTTAATGCGCCAAAACCTTTGATGAAAATAACCAATATAATAAAGGCTAAAACTGCAATTAATGAATAAGTCATAAAAGCAGAAAGCCATATAAAAAACTTTTCCTCGATGATTTTTACGCGTCTCATTGTCGTTTGGTTTTATGGATAAGATACCTGAAGAAAAGGTTTATCATCAAAATAATTATAAACAACAGGAAGGCGGCAAACATCAATGCGGCATCGTACATTGGAATTGAAAGCATTTCGCCATAATTGTTGGCGATAAGCGCTGGCAATGGATAGGCCGCTTCAAAAGGATTCCCTGAGGTTTTTACCATGTTGCCCACAACCATCATTACGGCAATAGTTTCTCCAAAGGCTTTTGCAATGCCCAAACCATAAGCTGAAATAATTCCCGGATAATTTCCTCTGATCACCACATGCTTGACCGATTCCCACATTGTGGCACCAAGCGAAAGCGATGCTTCTTTCAGCCCGTTTGGCACTGTGTTGAAAACTTCAATCAGCATATTGAGTGTGTAGGGAATGCACATTACGGCTAAAACAATCCCTCCTGAAAGTACCGAATAGCCTGACGAGGTAGTGCCAAAGAATGGCGCTGCATAATCTGAAACAAATGGAACGATGACAAGAATTCCCCACACACCATAGATCACGGAGGGTAAGCCTGCCAAAACATCAATCACCGGATGCATAACACGGATAAGCCCGGGCGAGGAAAACTGTGTCAGATAAATTGCTGCAAACAGACAAACAGGGGCAGTAAACAAAAACGAAAGTAAAGTGACATATAATGATCCTGTAATAAATGGCCAGAATCCGAATTCACCTGTTGATGGAGCCCAGCTGGAAGAAAATATTAATTTGAGTAAAGATTGATTTTCGAAAAGTGGTGCTGCTTTTAGATAAAGGCCAACACCGATAATAAAAGGAATAATCAGGATGGTTATCATAGAAAAAACCATCCAGAATCCGTTTACTTTATCAAGAAGAATTCTCCTGAACTGCATTTACACTATTCTATTTCTGACAGATAGTCATCAATTTTATTCTGATCAATGGGCACATAACCGGCTTCCTTCACATATTGTTGGCCATCGGTCAGACACCATCTCAAAAAGTCAAGTACAGCTTGCTTATCGGGTTTTCCCTTAGAAACGAAATAGAGTTCCCTTGCAGGTGGAGAAGGGTAAACGCCTGCTGCAATTGCATTTAGAACTCCATCAAAAGTCTCATAGAAATCTTCTTCAGGATCAATTAAACCATTGTTGTTGATGTCGATAGGTATTACTTCAACACCAGGGCGCTTTAGACCGGTATGGATATCATATGCATAGATAGTATTGTTAAACCCGATGCTCAGCTTGTCTTTTGCCACGGCATCAGCCAGCCCTGGATCGCCATAAACGCCGACTCCAAGAAGGTTTTCCTGTTTCCCATCCAGATATTTGGCCCAGGTTTCAGCAGCTCCACAGGCATCGGAACGTGTGTAAATAAATATTTTTGAGGTACCCTGAATGTTAAGTATTGAGCACCAGTCAGCTGAAGTTCCTTCAACGAAAATGGATTTGAATGCTTCCCTGCTGAGCCCTTTTTGTTTGATTATTGCAAGATGCGGGTTCTCGCTGTTAATTGTCGGCACAACGGCATCAATTGTCAGACCAACCCACCATACACCCTGATCAATTTCTTCCTGTGCTATTTCTCTGGAGAACATCCCAAGGTCAACAGCTCCCGAAAGCGCATCGGCCATGCCTTTTCCGGCACCTCCACCTGAAATATTGAATCTTACTTCCGGATTGATTTTTTTGTACTCTTCAGCCCATTTCACGGCTAAAGGATAAAGCGCAAAAGCTCCGGAAAGACTTATAGTTTGATCTTTCCTTTTTTGCGATGCACAAGAATTGAGTAAAACTAAAGCAATAATGCATAATAGAAATCCTGTCTTTTTCATATCCTGGTGATTATAAAGGTGATGCTGTTTGTCTGAATATTTCAGTACTTAAGGTTAACTGAAGGTAAAAGAATTGCGAAAATTTGTTGTCAGGGACATTTTGCACTGCTTTTAAGGTTTCAGTTGGCAGCATAAAACTATAGCCGCCCTCCAGATTGCCCCATGTGCTGAACCGATATCTGAGCAAAAGATCATTTTCAATTCCCAATGCTTTATCAGTCGGAGTGTTTGGGTTTGTCTTTGAAAGGGTAAAATAGTGACATATATTTTTTACGCCAATCGACTTTGAGATTTTGTAATCGAGATACAAATAGTAATCAGCCAATCCGCCTTGTTTTGTGTGCGCAGGGAAATTGCTGAAGTAGTCCATATTACCAAAAAAAGCGTGTCTGTTGCCATACAGCGGATCGAAAAGATTGTCCGTATTATCATTGTCCGGAATGCTGCTATTGCCGCTTAAATAGCCAATTCCTGCTCCTGCTGTGAGTTTACCTTTGGAATAACTAATATCGGCATCGAAAAGCAGCGCGCTTAAATTGTTTCCATTCTGGTTTTTTCCGTATTGATAATAACCACTTCCCCAGGCTGTTAAACCCTTGTTTTTATAAATTCCATAGAAACCTGTTGTATGTCTGAAATTCAGCGCATTTGTAGTGTCAGTTTTTGTTACACCCGAAGAAATGTGCATTAGTGAGAGCTTAAAATGGTTGTTTATTTCTCTGTTTACCCAAAGAAAATTCAATGATTTTATTCTAGATTTAGGATAAGGGTTTTCTCTTAACGCATCGACAAGTGTATTCCAACTGGCTCCTGCGTTAATATTCCAGCCCTTTGGCTTTAGTTTAAAAACAACTGCATCATAGCTGATGCTGTTTTGGTTCCAGTTTCTGTCGCCAAGCAGACGTTTGTGGTCATAGACTAATTGCTGCCGTCCCGTTGAAACCCAGATGTTTTTTCCAAGTTTCAGCTCGGCATAAGCCTCCAAAATGTCGAGTGAGGGATTGTCTCCCGGTCCGGTGGCACTCATTTTGGCCTGATCTCCCCAGATTCTTACATCCTGTGGTGTGAACCTGATTTTTAATAAATCAGAATCAAAGCCAAATGTCATTCTGGTTCTTTGTGAAACTAACAGCGCCGGTTGCTGGCCTTTAGTGGCCAGTTTTTGATAGCCATCACGCAGCTCGAGACGGTTTCTTAGTTGAGTGTCAACAAAAAACTGTCCGTTTACCTGATTGAACGCCGAAAGCATGCAGATCAGCAATGTAAAAAATATGCCATGAAATTGTTTCATTGAAATGGTAATTATGACAGCTCAAAATTACCTTTACCAGTTAGGCCAAACAACAGTCTTAAGACGTAATTAGTCCTCTACGTTTAAAAGCGGATCGATAAGACTTTAGTCGTAGACCTACACATCCACAATGCCATTTCTGATTGCATACATGACCAGACCTGCAGTGTTTTTACTTTCAGTTTTAAGCAAAATATTTTCGCGGTGTTTGTCAACAGTGCGTTTGCTGATTCCAATATTTTCTGCAATCTCATGATTTGACAATCCCTGACAGATGTGATACAACACCTCTTCCTCCCGTTCGGAAAGTAAACCCGATTTTAAAGGGCGTTTTTTTTTGGTAAGATTTCTGGTAATTCCTGACAGAATCTCAGGTGAAAAGTAATTATATCCTGAAATAACATTTTCGAGGCATTCTTCTACTTGCTTCATGCCCGAGTTTTTCAGGATAAACCCACGCGCGCCAGCATTGATCATCCGCGTATAGTAATCTTCATCCGCATACATTGAAAGCGCAATAATTTTCAAATCAGGATATTTTTCGAGTGCTTGAATTGTCGTTTCAATGCCATCCATGCCGGGCATGCCAATGTCCATAAAAATCAAATCCGGCTTGAAGGCATTTAATAATTCCAAAAACATGTAGCCATCCGAAGCCTCCTGAACGTTTTTGATGTAGGGCAGCGATTCTAACAGAATGCTCAAACCCTCCCTGAACAGCTTGTGATCATCGACAATGCAAACAGAAAATGGATTCATCATTCGTTTTGTTTTTGTTTATTCACCTAAAAATGAAATGATTCTATCAATTTGAAAAGTCATTTTTTGTAAAAGCCTAAAAAAGTTTGGTTAAACATGTTCAATGTGCTCAGGCGTCTTTTTTGTTAATCTTACCAATCGTGATGTTCACCCTGACACCTTCCCCCGGCATGGTATAGGTGTCGATGGTGCCATTCAAAGATATCACTCTTGATCTGATATTTTCAAACCCAAGGCCTTTTTCTTCTATTTTTAGAATGTCTTTGTTAAAGCCGATGCCATCATCAAGGTAGTCGAGCTTTAGAAAACTATCTTCTTCGAATAGTGTAATGTATATGTTCCTAGCCTGCGAATGCTGAAGAGAGTTTGAAATAAGCTCACACACAACTCTGTAAATTACGACTTCTACATTGTACAGATATCTTTTGTTTTCGGTGTTGGTTTCAAAATTTATTGAAAGGGAACCTGTGTCAGGCAATCGGGAAATGAAAGATTTTATGGCTTTATTCAGGCCAAAATTGTTCAATATGTGTGGACTAAGCTTATTTGAGATTTCTTTGAGTGAAGTGATTGATTCATCAATTAATTTTTCAGCATTGGCGAGCACTTTGTTTTCTTTGACATCACTTTTCATAGTAAGACTTGCAGAAATCGCCATTTTTACAGAAGATAAGAGCGGTCCTAAACCATCATGCAATTCTTTAGAAAAGTTCAGGCGTTCGTTTTCCTCTGTTCTCACTATTGCTGACAGCACCCGGGATTCGTTTTCCTTCCGCAACTCATCCATACGTTTCTGAATGTTAAAGATGCGTTTTATAAAAATCAAGCTTACAAGCATTAAAACTGAAATAATCACTCCAGTCCAGGTGCTTAACAAACCTGTCACCAGCCTGCTCTCTGAATCGGTAAGCTGGAAAAATTCGATGACTCTTCTTATTGCCATCAGCAAAAAACCAATGGAAATAAGCCACCACGCAATATTGTTTTTGGTTCTTTTTGTAAGTGAAAGACCAATAATCGCTGCCGCAAATTGCAGAATGATAGAAATAATTAATGCAACTTTAATCGTCATAGGTTGAATTATTGTGACAAAGTTATCACCTTCTCATGATAAATGGCACCTACATTGGAAATAACTTTTTCAAGCGTAATTTATTTCTAAAACACAACGCTGTCCTTGATATTTCGTTCATGGCTTCTCAAGATTTTGCTTTCAATCTTTTCAGTTGATTTCTGTGATTTTTTGGTGGGCTCTTTCAACAAAACAAAAGATTTGAATTTATTGGATAATTTTGCAGAAGATTTGATAATTAGGAACAGTAAACCCTGAAGATATTTTTCGGGTAAATTACTTTTCCATTTTAGCCTTGAAATATTAATGGCATAATTGTAAATTTTGATGAAAAAAATTTCTAAGATACTTCAGCAGGATAATTTTTCACGCAATGATATCGTAGCTTTACTGAAAAGCGAAGGAAAAGAAAAACAGCTTTTGTTCGAAAAATCGCATGAAACAAAGCAGCGTTTTGTCGAAAATAAAGTTTATTTCAGAGGCTTGATTGAGTTTTCGAATATTTGCAGAAAGGATTGCCTTTATTGTGGCATTCGAAATTCAAATAAGGAAGTGCTTCGGTATGATTTAACGGACGAAGAAATAATTGATGCAGCACGTTTTGCTTACGAAAACCGTTACGGATCGGTAGTATTACAGTCTGGCGAAATCACTAGTTCCAATTTCACTGAGCGCATCAGCAGATTGTTGGATCAAATTATGAAGTTATCAAACAATAATCTCAGGGTAACTTTGTCCTGTGGTGAGCAAACTTATGAAACTTATGAAAAATGGTTTAACCACGGTGCGACAAGATATCTGCTGAGAATTGAAACTTCCGACAAGAATCTTTATTACAGATTACATCCTGAAAACGCAGCCCATTCATTCGAAAAAAGAATCAGCTGTCTTGAATCACTTAAAAAAATCGGTTATCAGGTTGGCACCGGCGTGATGATAGGATTGCCTTTTCAAACGAGTGAAAATCTTGCAGATGATCTCATTTGGATGCAAAATATTGAGGTGGATATGGTAGGTATGGGACCCTATCTGGAGCATGAACAAACGCCTTTGTTTGCTTATCGGGATCAATTGCTGCCGCTTCAGACAAGATTTGATCTTTCTTTGAAAATGATAGCAGTACTGAGAATCATGATGAAAAACATCAATATTGCCGCTGCTACAGCCATGCAGGCAATTGATAAACTTGGCCGTGAAAAAGCCATTAAAGTCGGTGCCAATGTAATTATGCCGAATATCACTCCCGGAACTTACAGAGATAATTATAAATTATACGAAAACAAACCTTGCACTGACGAGGAGAGAGAAGATTGCAAAACATGCCTCGAAATGCGCATTGCCTTAACAAGCAACGATATCGCTTATGACGAATGGGGCGATTCGCAGCATTTTATCCTCAGGAAAGAGTCCTGAAGAACGAAATAAATTCAATTATTGCTTCTTTAAGCTTCTCAACAACTCCCGGATCAAATCATCTTTTTTGGGTCAACCCATTCGGTAAATTGTTCGTCGGTGAGCAGTCCCAGTTCGAGTGCTGCCTGGCGCAATGTGCTTTTTTCAGCATGTGCTTTTTTGGCAATTTTGGCAGCATTGTCGTAGCCAATATGTGGATTCAGGGCCGTGACAAGCATCAATGAATTTTCGAGATTCATTTTTATGCGTTCCTCATCAGCTTCTATATCCACTACGGCATGGTCGGTGAAACTTACACAGGCATCTCCAAGCAGGCGGGCTGCCTGAAGCAGATTATAAATCATCACCGGTTTGAAAACATTGAGTTGAAAATGACCCTGCATTCCACCGGCAGTGATGGCTGCATCGTTGCCGATAACCTGCGCACAAACCATCGAAAGGGATTCGTTTTGTGTCGGATTCACCTTGCCTGGCATGATCGATGAACCGGGCTCATTGGCCGGCAAAATTATTTCGCCTATACCACAGCGTGGCCCTGAAGCCATAAGACGTGTGTTGTTGGCAATATGCATCAGGCTTACTGCCAATTGTTTGAGTGCGCCCGAAGTTTCGACAATGGCATCGTGTGCTGAAAGGGCTTCAAACTTATTGGGAGCAGTGACAAATGGCAGACCGCTGAGTTTTGAAATGTTTTCGGCAACTTTTTCCGAATAACCTTTTGGCGTGTTGATGCCTGTTCCGACAGCAGTGCCGCCCAGCGCAAGTTCACTCAAATGATCGAGGGTATTTTTCAGCGCCTTGATTCCATGATCTAATTGTGAAGCATAGCCGGAAAACTCTTGTCCTAAAGTAAGTGGTGTAGCATCCATTAGGTGGGTGCGTCCGATTTTTACAATATCTTTGAAAGCAATCGCTTTTTCATGGAGTGCGTCACGCAGTTTTTCAACGCCCGGGATGGTGACCTCAACAACCATTTTGTAGGCTGCGATATGCATTGCTGTTGGAAAAGTGTCGTTTGAGGACTGCGATTTATTTACATCATCATTTGGGTGGATGGTCTTTTTGGCATCATCGAGACTTCCGCCGCCAATCACATGTGCGCGGTTTGCAATGACTTCGTTCACGTTCATATTGCTTTGCGTGCCTGAGCCGGTTTGCCAGATGACCAATGGAAAATTATCATCCAGCTTACCTTCCAGAATTTCATCTGCGGCTTTGGCAATAAGATCACATTTTTCTTTTGTTAGCACACCCAGTTCCATATTGGTGATGGCGGCGGCCTTTTTCAGGTAGGCAAAAGCGTAAACAATTTCTGTTGGCATTGAACCTTCGGGCCCGATGCGGAAGTTGTTGCGTGAACGTTCGGTCTGGGCACCCCAGTATTTTTCTGAAGGCACTTCAACTGGTCCCATGGTGTCTTTTTCGATGCGGAATTTCATGGTAAAAGATTTTTGGTTTGAAAATTTTATTTGAATTTCTTTTCTATGCGGCTGCTTATATTATGTAAATCTTCGCCTATTTTGCGCATATCTTCCTGATAGTTTTCAAATTCATTTGGTTTCAGAATGCCAATCTGAGAACAGACATAGAGCAGGGTTTCAATCTCAAAAAGCACTTCGGCTGCTTTACGCATATTTTCTGCGCTGCCCGGCTGAATGCCATTTCGGGTGCCTGAAGCCACGAGCACCGGAAGGTCAACAATACGGGTTCTGATTCTGCGGGTGATGCCTTCTTTTTCTTCGGGAGGAAAAGTTGAGCTGATCGCATAAATGAGTTTGACAAACTGCATGAGATTATCCCATACCGGAAGATTTGTAAATTGGAGGTTACTATTCATAAATTAGTTTTTTACAAAATTCGTAAAATATTCTCAGGAGGATCAGCCCAAACGGCTTTTTCTTCAGTTTCGACGAGAGGACGCTTCATAAGCTTTGGATTTGCTGCAATTTCGGCTATCAGCTCACTGTTCGATAACTGACTGTCTTTAATGTTTTCCTTGTAATACTCTTCTTGTTTGCGCATCATTTCGCCGGCAGCAAGACCCGTTTTTTTAATCAAGGCTGCCATTTCTTTTGTCGTAAGTGGATTTTTGAGGTAGTCAATTACTTCAAATTCTTTGTTAAGGCTTTTAAGATACTCTAAACCAGCTCTGGATTTTTTGCATCTTGAATTGTGATAAATTTTAATCATGATTTGTTTTTTAATCTCGGCCAAACTCCATGAGGAATGATTTCAGAAATCCGTTCAGGTCACCATCCAGCACGCCTTGCGCATTGGAAGTTTCAAATCCGGTTCTGTTATCTTTTACAAGTTTATAAGGATGCAGAACGTAGGACCTTATCTGCGATCCCCACTCAATTTTTTTCTTGCTTCCCTCAATGATGTCAATGGCTTCCTGTTTCTTTCTTAATTCGAGTTCATATAATTGTGAACGCAGCATCTGCATTGCTTTTTCGCGGTTTTGGCCTTGCGACCGTGTTTCCTGACATTCGATCACGATGCCTGTTGGTGCATGTCGTATCCGAACGGCTGTTTCGACTTTGTTTACATTTTGCCCGCCCGGACCGCTCGAACGGAAGGTGTCCCAGCTGATATCGGAAGGATTGATTACAATATTGATATTGTCGTCCACCACCGGATACACATATACAGAAGCAAAACTTGTATGTCTTCTGTTTGCTGAATCGAATGGTGAAAGCCGCACCAAACGATGAACGCCGTTTTCGCCTTTCAGATAGCCAAAAGCATAGTCGCCTTCTATTTCGAGCGAAACACTTTTTATGCCCGCCACTTCACCCTCCTGAAGGTCGAGCTGTTTCACTTTATATTTATTGCTATCTGCCCACATAAGATACATGCGCATAAGCATTTCTGCCCAATCCTGACTTTCGGTGCCACCTGCTCCGGCATTGATATTTACAATGGCTGCCAGCTTATCTTCCTCGCCGCTGAGCATGTTGAGAAACTCAAGATTATCAATCTTTTCAAGACAATTTTTATAGGCCAGATCAATGTCATTTTCGTCTGCATCACCCGATTCAAAAAAATCGCGGGCTAATGCAAGTTCTTCATAAAGTTGCATACCTGAAGCATAACCTTCGGTCCAGCGTTTTTTTTCGTTGATGACTTTTAGCTTTTGTTCTGCTTTTTTGGCGTCATCCCAAAAGTCGGGAGCAAGCGTTTTTTCTTCTTCTTCTTCTATTTCAATTTTTTTGCGATCGACGTCAAAGATGCCTCCTCAGGGCTTCAAGCCTCTTACCCAATTCCCTGTATTGTTCGGTATTGATCATATTTTAATATTTTGAGTGATTAATCAGTTTTAAATGTGGGGATTATAATTTGCAAACTTGCGATAAAGCAAGCGGCGAAGGTACATAAAAAGCCATTAAAGCTCCCCGGCTAATTTTTCTCGTTTATCGTTTGCCAAACCAAAGAAGGTTGGAATCCTTTCTGAATGGCATATTGCGCCAGTTTTGCCTTGTATTTGTATGGGTCTTTCTCATCAATTTTCTTTGATGAAAGCACTTGTTTTAATGTTTGAAGATACTCCTCGCTGTCCAATTCTTCAAGTCCGATCTGAATGATGAGATCAGGGATTTTTTTACTGCGCAAAGCAAACAGGATTTTGTTCCTTCCCCATTTGTTATTTCTGAGTTTTCCCAGGGCAAAAGCGCGTACATAACGGTCTTCATCTATATAGTTTTCGTTTTCAAGACGAAGGATTATTTTGTCAATCAGCTCGCTTTGAACACTCCATTGATACAACTTATTTCTCACATCATGAATGCAGCGTTCTTCGTAATCACAGTATTGACGTGCTTTTTCAAGCATGATTGTTTGCTCGGGCGACATATTTAAGCGGTATTGGATTTACGACCGCAATGTACGCAAAAAACTGCCTGAAAGCAAGTTAATTACGCTTAAGGCTTTAGTTGGAAAAGGAGTTTAAGGTCACATCAAAAATGAGAATGGAGTTGGCCGGTATGCCTCCGGTATTTCGGTTTCCATAGCCAAGGGTCGAAGGAAGATAGAGTTTGATCCTTCCACCGGTGCCAATAAGTGGAATTCCAAGTTGCCAACCTTTGATGAGATCAGTCAGGGGAAAGGTCAAACTATTGCTCTCGTCGAAAGTGGCTCCCGTCAGTAAAGTTCCTTTGTACTTGACCGTTATTGTTGAGTTGACCGTTGGTTTAGGGTCTGTTCCCGGAAGGGAAATGACGTAATAGAAACCATTTTCGTTGTATTGGGCTTCAATGCCACTGTTATTAAGAAAGATTTTGATTTTTTCGAGGTCAACTGCCTGTTGATCCACTTCATCTTTTGTGCATCCTGAAAAAAGAAAGAGAAAAATAAATGCTATCGGAAGCAGCGAAATTTTGATGTTCATATTCATTTAAGTTTTTTTGCGCCAATTATCTGGCATGTAAATAGGGATAAAATAATTTAAGTTTTTCTTAGGTTATTCTGGTTTCAGCACCTCTTTCATTGACTATGTGCGTTGATCAGTTCTCTCACCAGTTCCGGCAAACCGTTGACAGCAGTTTTTTTGATATAGGTCACATTTGTGAGATATGAAGACGCCATAGCTTTTGGGTCGACCAGAAAAACGGGTGATGAAGAAGGCACATAATCGAGCAGACCTGCTGCAGGATATACCTGCAATGAGGTTCCGACAACAATCATAATATCGGCTTTTCTCGCAATGGGTATGGCTTTTGAAATGTTGGGTACAGCTTCACCAAACCAAACGATATGTGGCCTGAGCTGAGCACCTTCGGCACATGTATCTCCTTTTTTCAGTTCCCATTGGTCGAGGGTATAAACAAGGTCAGGATTTTTGGTGCTGCGCACTTTCTTAAGTTCTCCGTGAAGGTGCAAAACGTTTTTAGAGCCGGCTCTTTCGTGCAGATCATCCACATTTTGGGTAACAATATCCACATGAAAATGCGATTCAAGCTGCACCAAAGCGCGATGTCCTTCGTTGGGTTCGACCTCAAAAAGCTGTTTGCGTCTTTCGTTGTAAAAATCAAGTACCAGTTGCATGTTTCTTTCCCATGCCTCCGGCGTGGCAAGGTCCTCGAAACGATGTGAGCGCCAAAGGCCGTCATCATCTCTGAAAGTCTTGATCCCGCTTTCGGCACTGATGCCGGCACCGGAAAGAACTACTATTCTTTTCATGTTAATCTTTGTCAGACAAAAATATTTTGAGCAATTTCAAAAGGCAAAATTACATTTTGTAATTCAAACGGCATAAAAAAAGCCGCTCCCGAAAGGCGGCTTTCTATGGAGAATTATTTTTTAGAACAGTTTCATATCATCCAGCACTTTCATCAGCGCCTGAACTGACTCGGATGAATCATAAAGCAATTTCTTTTCTTCTTTGTTCAGATCGACTTCAATGATTTCTTCGATACCACGGCGGCCGAGTTTTACAGGCACACCAAGATATACATCTCTCAGGCCATATTCACCTTGAAGGTAAGCACAAACCGGGAAAATACGGTTTTGATCGTCAACGATGGCTTCAACCATTTGGGCAGCCGCAGCACCTGGCGCATACCAGGCTGAGGTTCCCATAAGATTTACGAGCTCCCCGCCACCTTTTTTCGTGCGCTCAACAATTTTGTCGAGTTCTTCTTTTCCAAGGAGTTCAGTTACCGGAATACCATTGATTGATGTGTATCTCGGCAGTGGAACCATTGTGTCGCCATGGCCTCCCATCAAAAGCGCGTGGACGTCGGTGGGAGAAACATTCAATGCGTCAGAAATAAATGCGCGGTAACGGGCAGTATCTAAAGTGCCGGCCATACCGAAAACCTTGCGGGATGGTTTGTTGCTTGCCATGTAAGCTGCATAGGTCATTACGTCAAGCGGATTTGAAACCACAATGATGATGGCATCAGGTGAGTATTTTACGGCCTTTTCGGTCACTTCCTTCACAATGTTTGCATTTGTCTTTATCAAATCATCGCGCGACATGCCAGGTTTGCGGGGTAATCCGGATGTAATAACGATCACGCCAGAACCTTTGGTTTTCAGGTAATCGTTTGTTGAACCTGTAACACGTGTGTTATAATGGTTGATAGGGGCAGTCTGCCAGATGTCGAGGGCTTTGCCTTCGGCAGTACCTTCTTTGATATCAACCAGAACAACTTCTTTACAAAGATTTTTGTGAGCGATAACATTGGCGCAGGTTGCACCTACATTTCCAGCTCCGATAACAGTGATTTTTTCCATAGTTGTGTATTTAACTTTGTTTCGAATAATTCAGTTTTTTCCATTTTGTTGTGCAACCCGACTTATTTTTTTCTACAAACCAGATGTTGAAACATCAAAGAAGTTGCGCAAACGAAGTAATGCACAAATATACATATCTTGTTTTATGTTTGTTGCCGGCAAATTAATTTTTTAGTCTTTATTGTGATTTTTTTTGACGTAAGTTATGTCTTCAGCATGCATAAAAAAGGCCGGATTGTTTGTCCGGCCTTTTATGAAGATTTTAAATTTACCTCATTTGTGGCAAACGTCCGGGTGTAAATGGTGCATTCAATGCATCCAGACTGGCTTCAACAGATTTTAATTCATCGTCGAGTTTTTTCAGATGGTCTAAAACTACCGGCAATTCTTCCCTGACGATTTCGTAATTGGAACGCATGGTTTGTGTAGGTTCGCTTGTCGAGGCCCATGTTCCTGAAAGAACTGCGCCCATTCTGTAGCTCAGTGATACTTGTTCCGGTGGCACTTCTTCGAAACTTGCAGCTGCTTTTGTTCCGTTCATCGTGAAGTCTATATCGCGCAATTGTTCGGTGATGCTGCGTGTTTTCTGGCGCAAGGCGTCAGGAGCCTGATAGGTGTACTGAAGCAGTTGACGGATGTTTTCGTTGCGTCTTTCGAGCTCTCTTGCAAAGCGCTGAGCGCCATCAACAACGCTTCTGAGTGCTGCTGCATCTTTGTGGAACTGAACCATTGCTGGTCTGTTTGCAGCTGGCAAAGAAGTATTGTTCAACACTTTGGCTTCAAAAGATACCGGTCCGGCAAGTTGTTTCACTTCACCGTTGTGGTCCATTGAAAGTTCAACAGAATATTTGCCCGGTAAAATCATCATGCCGTCCATATTGTTTGAAGAAGGCTTGAATTCGGGCTTTTCAGCAGCGCGCGCCATTGGGCTGTCATAACGCAGGCGCCAGTTAACGCGGTTGATGCCTGTTTTGGGTTCCTGATAAAGTTTTCTGACGATATTGCCCTCTTCATCTTTAATCGTAAAAATGAGGTAAGGCGCGATTTCGTCTTCTTCGGCTCTTAACTCTTCTTTTGTTGGCTGAGGAATACGTTCAGATTTATCGAAAAGTTCTTTTTCTTTTTTAAGTCGCAAATCCTTTTTTGTTTTTGGAACTTCCTTCAGGAAATAGGTGAAAGTAGCACCAAAATCGGGGTTGGGAGCCGTGTAATACATGGAACCTGTTCCGTATCTTGCACCTCCCTCCAAATACATCAAAGCATCTTTCACAGGGAAAAGCATTGCTTCTTCGCTTTTTAGTTTTTTGGCATCAACATGGCGCAAGGGGTCATAGTTGTCGATGATGTAGAATCCGCGGCCAAAAGTGGCGATTACAAGATCGTGCTCACGTTCCTGAATGGCAATGTCGCGCACCGGGATATCAGGCAGGCCGGCACCGAGTTTGGTCCAGATTTTTCCGTTATCAACACTGAAAAAGAAACTGTATTCTGTACCAACAAACAAAAGATCTTCTTTTACGAAATCCTGTGCAATGGTGTGAACGGTTTCCTTTGGCAGATTGCTTGCAACGGAAGTCCATGTGCTGCCTTTGTCGGATGATTTCAATACATAGGCTGTGAAATCATCGCTTTTCAGGTTGTTGAAAGTGGCGTAAACAACATTTTCGTCAAAGCGTGAAGGCATCACATCGCTCACATAGGCATACTTGGGAACGCCGGGGAAATTTTCCTGTTTTCTCCATGTTTTGCCGTCATCTTCGCTCACCTGAATCAGCCCGTCATCGGTACCGACATAGATGAGTCCTGCTTTGAGCGGTGATTCTGCCAGCGAAACAATCGTGCCCCATTGTGAGGTCGAAAGGTCTTTGGCAACGGCATTGGATGGCCAGTATTTATCCATCACCTTAAACTGGTTGCGGTCTTCATCGCGAGTGAGGTCTTCGCTGATAACTTCCCAGCTGTTGCCTCTGTCGTTGCTTCTGAAAACCTTGTTTGCGGCCATATATAGCCTTGTTTTATGGTGTTTGCTCAGGAAAAACGGGCTGTCCCAGTTCCAGCGGTAATGCAGTTCACCTTTGCGGGGTTCAGGCTTTATTTTGATGCGTTCAGCGCTTAATTTGTCATATCTGAAAATGTTTCCGTACTGATAGGCCGAATATACAATGTTTGGATTGTCTTCTTCGATAGCCTGCCAGAAGCCGTCGCCACCAAGGGTTACAACCCATTCATCACTGGCAACACCGCTGCTGTTGGTGTTACGTGATGGACCACCCATGCTGTTGTTGTCTTGTGTTCCACCATAGACCCAGTAGAAAGGTTCAGTGTTATCTACATTGACACGGTAATACTGTGTAACAGGTAAATTTGATTTGAATATATAATGTTCGCCATCATCAAATGTTTCGTACAAACCGCCATCACCACCAATGGTAAAGTGTTTTGTGTTTTCAGGATTGATCCACATGCAATGGTCGTCGACATGGCGCTTGTTGATGCCAATGTTTTTCCAGGTTTTGCCACCATCGACAGTAACCTTTGAATACACATCAAGGCTGTAGACTTTTTCCTGATCAACCGGATCACAAACGATGAAATTGAAATACTGTCCGCTGGAAGTATAGCTGCTCATTTTTGACCATGAAGCACCTCTGTTGGTTGAGCGGAAGAAACCACCTTTTTCATCGGCAGCTTCGGCAATGAGGTAGATATAATCAGGATTTGCAGGGGAAACTTCGATACACATTCCACCAACATGGCCCGAAGGAAGTCCGCTTGTGAGTTTCTGCCAGTTTTTGCCGGCATCGGTAGTTTTGTAAACGGCAGACTCAGGTCCACCACCGATTTTGGTATAGAAATGTCTGCGGCGTTGTTCAGAAGTTGCATAAATGACATCCGGATTACGGGGATCCATTGTCATGTGATTTACGCCAGTATTTTCGCTAATAAAAAGCACTCTTTCCCAGGTTTTGCCGCCGTCGGTGGTTTTGTAAAGCCCTCTCTCACCGCCTGGTCCCCAGACTGAACCTTCTGCTGCTACATATACGACATCAGAGTTTCGGGGATCTATCAATATTTTTCCTATCTGGCGTGACTCTTTCAATCCCATGTTTTTCCATGTTTTTCCACCATCTTCAGTTTTGAAAACGCCATTTCCATAGCCGAGCGCCCTTTGGTGTGTGTTTTCACCTGTGCCTGCCCACACAACATTTGTGTTGTTCGGGTCGATGGCCATAGCACCAATAGCATAAGCGCCGTAATTTTCGAATACGGGAGTGAAAGTAGTTCCGTTGTTTACAGTTTTCCAGATATGGCCTGAGCCTACCCCTGCATAATATTCACTGTAGTTATAGGGGTTTACAGCGATGGCCGAGATGCGTCCTGAAGTAAAGGCTGGTCCGATGCCACGCCATTTCAGGCCGCTGAAAGTTCCACTCTTCAGGGTGTCGGATGCCTGACTGTCTGTTTTTTTCTTCTGTGCGCTTAATGGTGAGGCCAAAGCAAAGAATAAAAACATCGAAAGAAATAGTAAAGTCACTCTTTTCATAAATAATTGTTTCATAGTGAATAGGTTTTTGAACAGATTAAAAGTAGTTCCAGAAACTTGAATCCATAATATAAATCAGTTAACGGTTGTTTTAAGTCAGAAACTGATTCCGTTTTTTAAAATGATACCGGAAGAGATGATAACCAATAGTGCTAATAAGGGTAAAATAAGCGCTGGTTTTTTGTTAATCGAAATCAACTCTTTTTGCTTTGGCGGTAGAACAAAGAAGGCAGGCAAGAGCAATAAAAGCATAAATCCTGCCATGATAAAATCTTTTTTGTCTACACTTTCTCCTGCCAGAAAAATGATGATGCCGCTGCCTGCCACCCAGGGAAGGAAAAAGAAATAGAAGGCAAGCTTGGCTCTGTTGCTTTTTTCAGAAACAAACTGGCTATCCAGATGCGCGTAAAACAATTTAGCTGCAAGAATCCCGGATTTCATCAGAAAAAACAGTGACACTCCAATTGTAAGAATTATCATAATACTTCTTAAGCCCATTTCCTGAGCCACTCTTATCAGGCCTGTGCTTGTTATCAGGTTTTCGCTGAGCAAGCCAAAAGTCATGTTAAATGCTTGAAGAAACATCCAGATACTTGCAAAAAGAAAGAGGGCGGTTTTCTTTTTCTTAAACATGAAAGCAAAAATTGATACAATGCCAACTACAAAACTGCTCACCGGAGTGGCCATAAAAACACTGATTGTGGCATCAGAAGTCCAGAGCGGACTATTGTCGGGAAGGTCAAAGAAAATGTTATTGATATAAAGCCTTGCAGGAACATCGAAATCGTATGCAATATATAAGACTGAAAGCCCTGAAATAAAATAAGCCAGGTAATAGGTTATGAGAAACAACGAAAGTGATTGAACAGAGAGTATCAGGTACTTCGTCTTGTTCGTTTTGTAGGTTGTTTCGTCCATTCTTTTTCTTTTTTTGACGAAGAAAGCAGCTTTTCAGCTAAATCTTCACGCTTCAGTTTCGTCAGGGTTTGCTTTATCCAGGCTTGATTTTCTTGTTTGTACCAGAAGAAAAACTTTTGCTGTGCCTGCTTTTCAGTTTTATCGCGTGCCGTAAAAACAGGTTTCAGGGTATAGGGGTCGAAACCCGAATAGTAAATGACTGTTGCCACTGTCATAGGTGTTGGCGTGAAATCCTGCACCTGTTCAAGTTTAAAACCAAGCTCCTTGGTGTCGGCGGCCAACTGTGCCATTTCCTCTATCGTGCTTTCGGGATGACTTGAAATGAAGTAGGGGATAAGCTGTTGTTTCATCCCGGTTTCGGCATTGATTTGTTCAAACTTCTGCTTGAGCTTGTGGAAAAGTTTGAAAGAAGGCTTGCGCATAGCTTTCAAAACTTTCTCTGAAGTGTGTTCAGGAGCCACTTTAAGCCTTCCGCTCACATGGCGTGTTACCAATTGGCGGAGGTATTCGTCATAGCCCAGTTTTTTGTTTTCATCATCGTTTTCGCTCAAAAATATATCATAGCGCAGCCCTGAGCTCACAAACGCTTTTTTCACAGCCGGATGATTGTCCACTTCGCGGTATATCTCGGTCATAGGCGTATGATCGGTATCAAGATTACTGCAAATACTTGGAAAAATACAACTGGGTCTTTTGCAGTTATCGCAAATCTGAAGGTGTTTGCCCTTCATTTTGTACATATTTGCAGATGGACCGCCGAGGTCGCTGATATAACCTTTGAAATCGTCCATTTTCGTAATCTGATCTACTTCAGCCAAAATGGATTTCTTGCTTCGGCTTGCAACAAATTTCCCCTGATGGGCCGAGATAGTACAGAAGCTGCAACCGCCAAAACAACCGCGGTGCATATTCACCGAATGGCGAATCATGGTGTAAGCGGGTATCTCACCACGTTTTTCATATTTTGGGTGCGGTTTGCGCGTAAATGGCAGGTCGAAGGACGCGTCCATCTGCGCTTCGGTATAAGTTGGAAAGGGCGGATTGATAAAAAGTCGTTTATCGCCGACTTCCTGAACTAGGCGTGCAGCATGGGTTTTATTCGATTCCTGCTCGATATGACGGAAGTTTCCTGCATAGGATTTTTTATCTTTCAGGCATGTTTCATGTGAGGCCAGATGGATTTCGCCCCAGGCAGATTTTTCGGCAGGTTCATTTTTGTCTTTCAGAAAAAAAGTCTGCTTGATACTGGTCAGCTCTTCGATTTTTTTACCTTCATCAAGCGAATGCAGCAACTCAAGCAGTGCAAGTTCGCCCATCCCGTAGATGCCGATATCAGCTTTTGCATCGACAAGAATGCAGGGTTTCAGTTTGTCTGACCAGTAATCGTAATGTGTCACACGTCGCAATGAAGCTTCAACGCCTCCAAGCACAACGGGCACATCGGGATAAATACTTTTCAGGATGCTGCTGTAAACGGTAGTGGCATAGTCAGGCCTGAAACCGCTTTTGCCGCCCGGGGTGTAGGCATCGTTTGAACGCAAACGGATATTGGCGGTGTAATGGTTCACCATGGAGTCCATATTGCCGGAAGTGACGCCGAAAAACAGTCTGGGCTTGCCGAATTTCCTGAAGTCGCGCAGGTCGTCCTGCCAGTTGGGTTGTGCGATTATAGCAATTTTAAATCCTTCTCTTTCGATGATGCGGCCGATAACAGCAGCGCCAAAAGCAGGATGATCCACATAGGCATCGCCGGTGATAAGAACAACATCAAGTTGATCCCATCCACGCAGTTCAGCTTCTTTTTTTGTCGTTGGAAGCCAGTCAGTAAGTTGATAGTTTTTCATAGTTGAAAGTCGGTAGCATGCAAAAGTAGTAAAAGAAATACTACTACGATTATACGGCTCCTTCTTTCGTGCTTCTATGAATGCTTTTATCTTTCGGTTGACAACGGAAAAAGGGTTTTCCGGGTAAATCATCTGCAGTATTAAGACATAACTATATCGAAAAGTAGAGGCCTCTAAAGCAATCTGTAGCTAAAAAATAAACCTATTTCAATAACCATTTCAGAGATGCTGCATCATTATTCCTGTATTTTTGCAAGAAATAATCCACATGAAAAAATCTATCTCCACCATCTTAATAGCTTATCTGCTATTTATCAGCCTTTTTGATGCAACCGGACAAAAAACCATACACAAGGATTTGCTCTTTAAAGGCAATGTAAAAACCATTAAGGAAAATGTTTACAGCAGCCAGTCAGTAAATGATAATCCTGAAAAAGGATCGCTTAAATTAAGCTATCTGAATAATTTTAATGATTACGGAAACAAAATATCTGACATCAAATACAATAGTTCCGGTGAAGTTGACAACCAATACAAGTATTTTCACAATTCGAAGAACCAGCGTATTCGTATGGATATGCTCAGTGCTGAAGGCACTTTGATTCGTTGGATTGAATACCGGTACAACGAAGAAGATCTCATTTTCGAAGACCAGAGTTATGCTGCTGATGGCACTCCAGAGAAGCTTTTCGTTTACGTTTATGACAGCCTCGACAGAGTTGTTGAAGATTTTACCTATCTCAGTGATGGCGCAATGAATATGCGCTTCACATACATCTACAACGAGAGTGGTCAGTTGATCGAAAACAATCGTTTCAGCCCGGAAGGTGTATTGCTGCGTTCGCTGCAATATAGCTACGATAAATCAGGTTATCTTTCGCAAGAGGTTCATCTTTCGGCAGATGGCAAAATTCAGAGAACAATGCACTTTACATACAAATGGGATCAGCAGGGAAACTGGGTGCAAAAAGTTATCTTCGAAAATGATCTGCCAACACAGATTGTTGAACGGGAAATTGTTTATAGATAGTCGAAGTAATCCTTAATGAAGCTAGAATATCTGAAGGAGTAAGCGTACAGGCATACCGGCAATTTCAAAAAATATTTATAATTTCTGATTGTTATTTGAATCGATATGCATAATTTTGCAACTCGAATCATAAACCATTAGAAAATTATGAAAAGTTACACATTAAAACTTATTACTCTGTTTTTGGTATTGTCTTTCAGTTTTTCAAGCTGCAAAAAAGACGAAGATCCGGAGCCACAAAAGAACATTGCCAAACTTGGTGCACAGTCTAACGCAAGTTTCGGTGGTTTTTTGTCAGTTAGTACAAAAACCGTTTACAAACAAGCAGATGCTTTCACCAATCAGGGAAAAATTGACATCCTTTGTTTTTATGAAGAAGCTGGTGGCAATAACATCGCTGTTGCAGCACCTGGAACGGGCATCAATGGGATCTTTACCGGAGATTCTTCCCCCGAAAACTGGACTACTACCAACCAAACTTATTTTACTGATCCGGCAACTGAGATAACTTCAGCACAATTCGATCAGCTGAAAGATGGTGATGCTGTTATTCCGGGATATTTTGATGAAAGCATCACAAGCGGAAACAGAAAAAAGAAGGACATGAAAATTGGTGACATTTATGCCTTCAAAACAGCCGGTGGCATTTATGGCATTTTCAAAGTTACAGATGTGGCTCAGGGTGCTTCCGGATTCATGGAGTTTGAGTATAAGATAAAGTAAGTCAACCAATTGCATTAAGGTACCGGAAAGCCGTTTCTTTTCCGGTACTTTTCTATTTTTTTTCATTTCTTCCACTTTCTCAATACGTCATGACAAAATCTGCTATTCTTTCATGTAAAATCCTGCTTTTGTTCGCAGCTGTTGTTTTCTTTTCAGGATGTCAAAAAGACAGCAAGGAAATCATTCAACCATTACTTTTATTAAAATCGGGAGATTATACAGCCGATGGTGCAATTATACCCGTTGGAGGAAGGCTTTCTTTTGGTATTGTTGCAACTGAAGGCAGCGCTCCATTGACCAATCTAAGTGTCTTCAGAGAGGTTCATGGCAAGCGCATTACTGAACTTGACAAAGGAATTTACATTGAAAGTGGCGGTCTTGATTTCATCTTTAACGCTGTGAAATCTAATGCTGAAATTGAAATATGGCACTTCAGAGTGTTTAATGCCAACAGAGATTCCGCAACAGTTAAACTGACGATTACACTTGGCGAAGGGTCAGCATACGGCCCTGTTTTCCATTTCACTTCGGTCAGGATTGGTATGCAGGAAAATACAATTTTTCCGAAATATCTCGACTTGCATTCAGGTATTGCTTATTCATCAGAAAACCTGGCCGGAAATGAAAACCTGATTGATTTCGTAGGTTTTGTTTATAAAACAGGTGGTGTAATGTCTCCAACCCTTTGCTGCCCTGCATATTCTGGCAGCTCTTCTGTTACAGGCTTCTATCCTGAAATCGCAAGCTGGAGCGTAAGAAATTCTACCTTATACGATTACTATAGCTCAGACAACGGATTGATCAGCAATGTTTTATTTGATAGCGCCACAAATGACAGTCTTTTGGTTACAGCCTTTAATCCGGGCAATGTCAGTGGTTTGTGCAAATATGGATATGCAGGCCGTGTGATTCCTTTCAAAACTGAAGATGGCAGATATGGAATGATTAAAATGATCCATTCAGATACAACAACATCTGGATATATGGAAATGGAAATAAAAATTCAACAATAAACGCACATGCGGATTTTAAGTTTAATCATTACAATACTTTGCCTCAGTTTCAACCTTTTGGCGCAAAACACACTTTCCGGAATTGTGACAGAAGAAGCAACCGGACAGCCAATACCGTCTGCACATATTACAATAGGAAAACAAACCTTTGCAGCAAATGCATCAGGTGAATTCAATGTCTCAGACATTCGGGAGGACAGTTTAAGAGTTATAGTCAGCGCAATTGGGTTTATAAAACAGGAAATCACCGTTGTTTTCAAACATAATAACCAATTTCTAAAGATCAGCATGTCTGAAGACCAAAAACTGCTTGATGAAGTGATTGTTGTTGGAACGCGCACAGAGAACCTCATTATGGATATACCAGGCAGAATTGAAATGATTACGGCAGAAAAACTCCGTTTGATCAACAACAATTCTGTTGATGAAGTAATTGCTTTCTTACCTGGAGTTCAGACATCACGCACTTTTGGGTTGTTTTCCCATAAAGCAACTGTTTCGATGAGAGGTGTGAGTGGGAAGGAGCAAGCCCGGACGCTTGTGCTGCTGGATGGCGTACCTGTGAATAAATCAGACGGAGGTTCTGTCAACTGGAATCTCATTTCGACCGGAGATATTGAAAAAATTGAAGTGATGAAAGGGCCGGGTTCGTCTCTTTACGGTGGCAATGCAATGGGTGGAATCATTAACATAGTTTCAAAAAAACCAACAAAAAAATTTGAAGGAAACTTAACTACCTCTTATGGAACATATAATACAAGAGGAATAAAAGGAAGTATCGGAGGCGTTCCAAAAATAGGGTACTACTGGGCTGCTTCAGGTTTGTACCGAAAAAGTGATGGATACATTGTGCAGTCTTATGCTGACAGAATCTCAAATCCACATATCATAAAATCCAACTTTGACGAAAAGGTTCTTAACATGATAGCAGGCTATAGTCGTTCAGAAAAATTTTCTGCCGGCATCAACTTCACTTTCTATGATGACAGAAGGGGAACCGGAGAAAAAGTATATCAACCTTATGGAAATACAACCGACCACGACACCTACAGCGTAAGAGCAAGTTTGTCGGGTAAAAACACCCACTGGAACTGGAACGCTTCCTTGTTTTATATGGCAGAAAAATACAAGCGTGTAAGTGAATGGCTGAAAGACGATTACACCTGGTATGATGTTATTTCAAAGCGCGTTGACTATGGATTACTTACAGGGGTACACAGGACATTCAGAAACCATACCTTATCAGCAGGCTTTGATGTCAGAAAAGGCTCTGTGAATGCTTCCGATATCTATTTCACTTCAACGGATCAAGTGGACAACAGAGGTAAAATGGATTTCTACGCTTTTTATATTCAGGACTTTTTACGTCTTTTTAATAATAGAATCACTATTATTTCTGGGCTGCGATATGATAATTCAACATTCTATCAGGGTGCATTTACAATCCTTCAGCCTTCATCTGAGACAGACTTTATGCAGGATTATCAGTTTTCAAACCTGAGCAATCAGACCTGGGGCGCTGTAAGTCCACGTCTTTCAATTCAATACACTCCAAATGATGACCTTCGTATCTATGCCGGCTACAGCAAAGGATTCAGACCTTCAGTACTTGATGATCTTTGTCGTTCGGGACGAATACGCGGTGGTTTCAAAGTGGCAAACCCTCAGCTGAACCCTGAACATCTGCATAACCTGGAAATCGGCGGAGACTATAAGCCTGCCGAGTGGGCAAAAATCAGTTTAAGTGCTTACAATTCTATAGGTCGCGATTTTCTTTATTATGTTTCAACAGGAGATAGCATAGATATGGGTTTTGGCAACCGGCCAATTATGATCAGAGCCAATATTTCAGATGTCAGGATATATGGCTTTGAAATGAATATGACATTATCACCGCTTGATTACTTGAATTTTTTTGGGGCTTATGCATGGAATGAATCTATAATTTCGAATTATGAACCCATCAGTAAAGCCGAAAATATTGATCTGACAGGAAAATTCCTGACTGATGTGCCTGTACATTCTTTTTCAGCAGGGGCGCTGATACGTTCAGCTATAGCCGATTGCAGTATTACAGGACGATATGTCGGAGAAATGTTTATCAATGATCAGAATATTACAGATGATATTCTTCTTACAGAAAAATATCCTGCAGCGTTCACACTTGACATGAAAGTTCAACGTGAATTTTACAAAATACTTACAGCCTCCCTCAGCATTCAGAATCTGCTTGATAAAAAAATCTATGAGAGCAAAGGTGCGGTCGGTCCGGGAAGGTTTATCATGCTTGATCTTGGAGTAAAGTTCTGATTCATTTACAATATACATGGTAAATGCCGATGCTGATAAAAAAGTCCTTGAAATAATTCGTCCCGATTATCGGTAGGATATTATAAGCATTGCAGCTTAATCGCTTTCTTCTTTTTTTTAGAAACCCGAATCACCAGGAATAGTAGTATTGCTGAAAATAACTTTCTGGTAGGTTGTTAATTGTTTTTTCTTTTGTTGTTAAAGTCATGCACCTAATATTTCCGTCAATACGCTTTATATCAGTGAGTTATTTCATTTTTTGAATCCGGATTTTTCTTAAAGTCAATGCTGAAATCAAAGATCAGGCGTCTGTTTCTGATATGTTATCCAAAGCCAGCAATTCCTTAACTTCCATTTTGAATTTTACTGCTTCGATATTCTCAAGAATATGCGCTTCGCTGGTCATTTTTGGTATGGCAAGCATCAGTGGTTTACTGATCAGCCAGTTGAGGGCAATCTGAAAAGCTGTTTTGTTGTATTTCTCGGCCAAAGATTGTACCATAGGATGCGTGAGTACGTTTGCATCGCCTTTTAGCACCGGACGCCATGCTGTAATGCTGATGCCTTTTTTGTGGCAGTACGGAATTACTTCGGATTCAATATTCTGATTGTAGCTTGCTTTATTGCGCGTAAAAAGATTGTACTCCACCTGATTTGTGATGATGGGTGCATCGGTATAAAAAGCTACTTCACTGATAAGCTTCACAGGAAAATTACTCAAACCAAAATATCGGATTGTTCCGTCTTCCAAAAGCTTGTTGATGGCACTCATCGTCTGCGACAAAGGAACTCTTGCATTGGGCCAGTGCAGCAAAAAGAGGTCGATCTGATCTATTCCAAGCCTTTTGCGACTGGCAGCGGCAGAGCGCAAAACATCATTGAACTGCAGTGTGTCTCCCGACACTTTTGTTGTGATAAAAAGTTTACTGCGGTCGTGGTTTTTGATGACCTCTCCCACGAGTTTTTCGGCATGACCTGCGCCATAAATGGCAGCGGTATCAATATGTGTGATGCCGTTTGCAATCGCAAAATCAATCGCATGAAGCCATTTTTCATCTTCGCTTTTGTCGGCATTCTGTCGGCCACCCATTTCCCAGGTGCCAAGTCCAAGTACAGGCAAAGTCAAATGGTTTTGAATAATTATTTCGGGTATATTGCTCATCTGTTCATTAGTTTATCTATGGCTTCAAGCTGTAATTTACTGAGTTGATTAGGTGCGCCCAGATTATTGACAATCAAATTCACTTTGGCGCAGTTTTCGAGCACTTCGATGCGGTCAAAGGCTTCGAGAAGGGTTTTTCCGACCGCTAAAATCCCATGATTGGCCATCATGACCACCTGAGAATTTTTCGCTGCTTCTGCCACCTGTTGTGCCAGCTGCGGAGTGCCCATCAAAGCATAGGGCGCCAAGGCAATATCTCCCAGAATAGCCCAGGATTCGCCCATGATTGTGGTGTCGATTTTTTTCTTTGCCACCGCAAAAGCTGTTGCTGTTGAAGGATGTGCATGAACGATAGCCATCACATCGGGTCGGGCGGCATAAACGGCAAGATGCATCCCTGTTTCCATACTAAGTTTAAGTTCCGGATTCAGGCTGATTCCATTCATATCCAGAACCCCGATTTCCCTGGCTTTCATGCGTCCTTTGTCGGTCTGCGAGGGCGTGACAAGGATAAAATCACCTGTCCTGACACTGATGTTGCCGCCTGAAGTCGTTGTCAGTCCTTGTTTGTAGAGCCTGCGCATAAAGTAGGCGATGGCTTTTTTATGTGTTTTTATATCATTCATATCAGCTTTTTTTCAGCAGCGCTGCAATGGACTGATGGTGCGCTTTTACAAGGCCTTTTTCGGTGATGATGCCGCTGATAAGCTTTGCCGGCGTCACATCAAAGGCAGGATTATAAGCCTCTGAACCTGGCGAGGCCACACGGATTCTGACCATGTTTTCATTGGCATCCATGCCCTCCTGATAAAGTACTTCGTCCTGACTCCGGTGTTCGATCACAATATCTTTTCCGCTGGGACAGTCTTTGTCGAAAGTGGATATTGGAGCAGCCACATAAAATGGTATTCCGTAATGACTGGCAAGAATGGCTCTGTCGAGTGTGCCGATTTTATTCGCTACATCACCGTTTCGGGCAATGCGGTCAGCGCCGACGATCACCAGATCAATTTTTCCTTCAGCCATAAGACCGGCAGCGGCATTGTCAGGAATAATTACATGGGGAATATTTTCGTTGCTCAGTTCCCATGCCGTGAGCCGCGCTCCCTGTCCGCGCGGACGTGTTTCATCCACATATACAAAAACTTTCTTTTTCTGGTCGCGGGCAGTGTAGATGGGCGACAAAGCAGTGCCGTAATCTACAAAGGCTAGCCAGCCTGCATTGCAATGGGTCAGAATTCTGGATTTGTTGCTGATAAGACTGCTTCCAAATTGCCCGATTGCGCGCGTGTCTTCAGCATCTTTGCGGGCCACTTCCAGCGCTTCTTCAATGGCTTTTTCTCTGGAAATTTTGCCTGCTTCAAATACACGTTCTACGGCATAAAACAGGTTTCTTGCTGTTGGTCTGGTCGATTCGATATCTTGTCGGGCCTCTTTTAAGAAACCAATATAATTCTCTTCCGGGGCTTCCATACAAGCCTGTGCCATAGCATAGCCTGCTGCAGCACCAATGGCTCCGGCGCCTCTTACCACCATTTCGGTTATGGCCATGCAGCTGTCCCAATAGGTTTTACATTCATGAATGACAAAACTGAAAGGAAGCATGTTTTGATGAATCATCATCACGGAATTGCCTTCCATCCATACAGTCTGATATGATTTTCCGTTTACAAGCATTGAAAATTCTATTTGTGATAAAAAGGGTTCTATTCTTTTTCAAGCAGCTTTAGTGCAATCCATGCCATTGAAGCGACTCCGGTTTCAAGACTGCTTTCGTCAATATCGAAAGTTGAAGTATGCAGGTCTGCTTTGATTCCTTTTGCATTGTTGGCTGTTCCAAGGCGAAAAAAACATGCCGGAATCTCGTGTGAGTACCATGCAAAATCTTCGGTGGTCATCCTTTGCGGAAGAGCAATAACAGCCTCTTGTCCCAACAATTCCTTCGCTGCTGCCTCTGCCCTTTCTGTAACAATTTCATTGTTAAGAAGAACGGGATAGCCTTTTTCTATAAATACTTCTGCTGTGGCTCCGGCTGCGATAGCTGTGTGACTGGCAATAAGTGCAATCTGATTTCTTGCTTTTTCGCGCCAGTTTTCATCAAATGTCCTGAAGGTTCCCTGAATCGTAACCTCCGACGGAATGATATTGTAAGCCCCGTCGGCGATAAATCTTCCGAAAGAAAGCACTGTCGGTACCGAAGGTGGTGCCATGCGGCTGACAACTTGCTGCATGTTCACCACAATCTGCGATGCGATGAGCACCGTATCTGTTATGAGGTCTGGCATTGCTGCATGGCCACCCTTGCCTTTCACTGTGATATTTACTTCATCGCCTGATGCCATAAAAGGGCCGGCTCTGAAGCCCAGATTTCCGCTTTCCATCGATGGCAAAACATGCAGTCCGATGATGGCTTCTACTTCGGGATTATGCAAAACGCCGGCTTCAATCATAGCCTTGGCGCCACCGGGTAGTTTTTCTTCTGCGGGTTGAAACAGCAATTTTATGGTTCCTTCAAAATCGTTTTTCATTGCATTCAGAATCCGGCCTGCAGAAAGCAATATGGCCGAATGTGCATCGTGACCGCAGGCATGCATCACTCCCTCATTGTTCGAACAGTAGGGCTGAGTAGATTGTTCTCTGATGGGCAATGCATCTATATCGGCACGAAGGGCGATACAGCGCTTTTGAGGGTTCTTTCCCTCAATAAGCGCGACAATGCCATGACCGGCAACACCCGTCTGATGTGGAATTCCATATGCATTCAACTTTGCTGAGATAAACGCCGCTGTTTCCTTTTCCTGAAAACTCAGCTCCGGATGCTGATGAAGGTGACGGCGAATAGCAAGGGTTTCATTAAAAAAGGATGCCGCAAGCTGTTGAACCTTTTGATGCATGATAAAGTTTTTTGATTTTCTGTGTGAAGGCAAAGGTAATGCAAAATCAGATTTGCGCTGACGGATCAAATCAGACAGTCCTTTGTGAGGAATGCTCCTTCAGCGGCTTGATTAAAAAACTTTGCTGACAGGCCCTTTTTACTGACCTGAATTTTTAGGATTTTGGGAAGAAGTTTTCTTTGCAGCAAAAGGATTGTATGCAGCATACCCGCGTGCACCAACGCAGTGTGAGCTTCTCCCGTGCAATTGGGGAAACTTGTTGATTGAAAAAAAACCACCTTTTTTGTAACTCATAGGACGGCAAAAATAGAATTTTCTTTGAGCATTGTATTGAAAGAATAAAATAGTTTTGAACAGTTTTGAGCAATCAGATGGCTCTGACAAACCAAAGCCTAAAACCAAAACCTGACATAAATCACTGAATTAAAAACAGATGTGCTTTGCTCATACTACCTGAAGCCTGAATTTCTTAGCTTGAAACCCTTTGCCTTGCTTAAAATTTGACAGGCTTAATTTTTTTCTGCAACGGTTGCGAAGAATGTTATTAGATGTAAACTATCCATTATCCATTATCCATTGCCATTTCCATCATCGATTATCAATTTTCCATTATCCATTGCTTAGGGAATTATTGTTTATTTTTGCGGCATGGAAACGAAACGTCAATTAAAGATTGCCAGACTTTTGCAGAAAGAGCTTGGTGAAATATTTCAGCTGGAGCTTAAAGGTCTCACTGCCGGCTCACTGATCACTGTAACCAAAGTCAATGTAGCACCCGATCTTTCGGTGGCAAGGGTATTTTTAAGTGTCTTTGGTGCAAAGGATAAAAATGTCAAGGTGGAGCAAGTAAAGCCGCACGCCCGTGAAATCAGAGGCCTTCTTGGAAACCGCGTCAGGCATCAGTTGCGCTCAATACCCGAACTGAAATTTCAGCTTGATGACTCTTTGGATTATATTGAAAAGATTGATAACCTGCTAAAAGGAGAATAGAAGTGCAGTACGATCCTATAAAACGCAGTCTGGGCAAAGTTTTTAATCGTTCTGCGCTTTCGCGTAAACTGTTTTACAGACTGCTCGACCTGCTTTTGTTGCGCACATGGCATATCAAAAAGCAAATGCGTGAATGGACCAAAAAAGCAGGCAGCACGGTCGAAATACTCGATGCAGGCTCCGGCTTCGGACAATATACTTACTTTATGTCTCAGCAACATCCAGAATGGAAAATACTTGCTGTGGATGTGAAAGAAGAGCAGATAGAAGACTGCAACCAGTTTTTTAGCCGTATTAGCGCAAAAAACGTCCGTTTTGAAGTAGCCGACCTCACAAAGCTGAATTTCAATCAACGTTTCGACCTTGTGCTTTGTGTTGATGTGATGGAACATATTGAAGAAGACAGACTGGTGCTTTCCAACTACTTCAATGCGCTGAAGCCCGGAGGAATGTTGCTGATTTCTACACCTTCGGATCAGGGTGGCTCCGATGTGCATGAGCACGATCATGCAGAAGAAGGCGCTGTTGGTTTCATTGACGAACATGTGCGCGATGGCTATGCCATCAGCGATCTGGATGAGAAATTGCGGACTGCCGGATTTTCAAAAACCGAAATACACTATCAGTATGGCTGGCCGGGAAAAATCTCCTGGAAGCTTTCGATGAAATACCCCATACTTATGCTGAATGCATCCAGGCTGTTTTTTGTCCTGCTGCCGTTCTACTATCTGCTTGTATTTCCTATGAGTCTTGTTTTGAATGCTTTGGATGTTAAGTTGAAGCATAACACCGGTACAGGCATCATTGCACGTGCATGGAAATAATCAGAACACTTAGCCGTTTGAATCAATAAATCAGGTCCTTTGAATCTTTCTTTTTACATAGCAAAGCGCTACCTGCTGGCAAAAAAAAGCCACAACCTCATCAACATCATTACTGCTGTTTCGGTGATTGGTGTTGGCATTGGCGCCTTTGCCCTGATTGTGGTTCTTTCTGTTTTCAATGGTTTCGAGAAAGTGATATCATCAATGGTAAATTCCGTTTCGCCCGATCTGCTCATTGAAGCCCGCCGCGGAAAAGTGATTGATGCCACTGCTTTTCCTTTTGAACAACTCAAGGGTCTTTCCGGTATAAAAGCCGTCATCGAAATCGTTGAAGAAGACGCCCTGCTGCGCTACGGAGAGAAACAGCATATCGGCAGAATCAAAGGCGTTGGAGATGCTTATCAGCATTTGCGCCTTTTGGATACCATCATTGTCGAAGGAGAGTTTGCTGTCAGAAAAGATGAGTTTCAGTTTGCCGTTGCCGGAGCCGGAGTAGCCTGGTACCTTGGACTGAATTTGCGCAATCCGGCTGAAATGCTTCTTGTGTATGTGCCTCAGCGTGGCAATCCGTCATCTTTCAGTCTGGATCAGGGTTTCAACAGTCAGGCTATCAATGTTTCAGGTGTTTTTGCTTCTCAGCAGGATTATGATGCACGTTATGTTGTTGTGCCTCTGGGATGGGCCAAACAGCTGCTTGGCTATACGAATGAAATTAGTGGTATCGAAATATTTCTGCAAAAAAGCAGTGCTTATAAACGGACACAAAAAGAAGTAGCACAGATTCTGGGAGAAGATTTTGTCGTCAAAAACAGATTTGAACAACAAGAAACACTCTTTCAGATTATGCGATCCGAAAAGTGGGCCATCTTCATCATTCTTACTTTTATCTTGATCATGGCGACATTCAATGTGATTGGCTCACTCACGATGCTGATTGTCGACAAGAAAAAGGACAGCGGAATACTTCGCTATCTCGGCGCCACAAAATTGATGCTTCGGAAGCTTTTCCTTGCCGAAGGTATGCTCATTTCGACCGCTGGCGGAATCATCGGACTCATTGCAGGTGCTTTGGTCGTGCTTTTGCAGCAGGAGTTCGGTCTGCTCAAACTTGGTGGTGGCGCAGGTGCTTTTGTCATCGATGCCTATCCCGTTCAACTGAAAATCCTTGATGTCGTTGCGGTATTCTTCACCGTTCTTGTCATTGGTGGGATATCTTCTTTTTATACCGTGCGCCAGTCGCTGAAGTGGACAGATGAGGAGCGGAGTTGAGGGGAATAGAGAGGGTTTGAGAGATTTGAAAAAACAGCAATTTATAAAGTTGTTCAGCCTTTCAATAAACCCCAGCCTTCAGATGAAAGTACTATATCGTCCGGACTGATATCAGTTTTCAGGTTTTCGGAATTCACAACAATATCTGCAAGGTCTCTTATCTTTCTGTTCTTCTCTTTCAGGTTGTTATTTCCGTTTTCGAGATAGAGAAACAGCCCTGGTTTTACTACTTTTCGAAGACTTCCCGACTCGCAAATGATCACAGATTCCCTTGGAATTATTTCGAAAAATTCCTGAATGGCCTGTTCGATGTTTTCATCAAAGCTACGGATATAAAAGGCTCTTTCGGCTCCGGCTTTCAGCATTCTTGCGGTGTCTTTTGTGCTTTCCGGATTCGTTTCCTCAAAAATGTCAAAGGGCTGAAATAGTTGCACTTTCTTTTTATTATGAAAAGCATCCTCTTCCGGATAGATTGTTGTTGCCTTGATGCCAAATACAGAAGTTTCTTTGCTGAATTTCTCGATTACGGCACAGGCAAAAGTTGATTTTCCGATGTTGCGGCCATTGCCTGCAATAAGGAGAAGATTCGGAAGGTAAATCATGGAGGTCAGGAGACTGTTGAAGTGTTTTGGTTTTCTATGAGCTGCGTAATAAAAACAAAATCTTTCACATGCAGCTGTTCAGCCCTTTTGTTGAAGATTTCGTGCGTAATAATATCAGTATGAAGGCGGCTGCGCAATCCGTTGCGAAGGGTTTTGCGCCTTTGGTTGAAAGCTTGCTTCACGATTTGATGGAAAAGTTCGGGGTTGCAGCCAAGGTTTGTGGTGTTGTTTCTTTGAAGTTTAATCACAGCTGACTTCACCTTTGGGGGAGGATTAAAAACATTTTCACCAACAGTAAAGCAGTAGGAAATGTCGTACCATGCTTGCAGCAACACGCTTAAAATGCCGTATGTTTTGCTTCCCGGTGGTGTGGCAATCCTTTCAGCCACTTCTTTCTGAATCATGCAAACGACCTCGCGAACAATGTTGCGGTGATCAAGAATCTGAAAAAATATCTGACTGCTGATATTGTATGGAAAATTTCCGATGATTGCAAGATTGTCAGAACCGAATTGATTTAAGTCCGTTTTTAGAAAGTCTGCCAGAAAAATCCGTTCAGAAAGCTCAGGAAAATGTTCTTTCAGGTATTCAGTTGACTCTTCATCAATTTCGATTAATGACAGGCCTTCACCATATTTTGGCAACAAAAAACTGGTAAGAACACCAGTTCCGGGGCCTATTTCAAGCACATTCGGAAAGCTGCCCGACAAGGTGTCAACAATTTTGCGGGCAATATTCTGGTCTGTGAGAAAATGTTGTCCAAGATGTTTTTTAGGTCTTACCATGATTTTGGTTAAATGCTGTCGCCGCGCAGACTGCGGTATTTCTGACGGGCTTGTGCGGCATAAATACTTGCCGGATATTTATCGAAAATAATTTCATAAAGTGTTCTTGCTCTCTCGATGTTGTTCAGGTTTTCTTCGTTAAGCAGGGCACTTTGAAAGAGTGCATCGTCAGCAAGATAGCTATCCGAAAATTGTGTGAAGACAAGGGTGTAAAGATCATCTGCTTCCTGAAAACGGCTGCTTCTTGCAAGAATCTCGGCTTTTTTCATATTGACATGCGGTTTCAGCGATTGTGTCCTGTCAAATTCCGCCAAAGAGTCGAGTACAAGCAATGCTTCTGGATCTCTTTTCTGAAAAGTCATCAGATCGGCTCTGGCATAAGCCCTTAAGCTGGAGCCGGTTGTGTCGTCCATCAGATTGTCTCTGATGAGTAGCGAAAGGGTGAGTGCATCGTTTGAAATCAATTTTGAGGTTGCAGCCTTCAAAACGTCGAGCTGTGTTTGCGCCCAGCTAAATTCGCCAATGAAGTAACGCAGACGCGCATTTCTGAAACGCGCTTCATGTGCAACGGGTTCGTTTTTCAACGCTTTGTCTACCTGACTATAGAGCAAAGTAGCTTCCCAAACTTCATTTTGATAAAGGAGTATGTCTGCAAGGTTCATCTTGAGATTGGCTTGTTCATCAGGTCTCAACGGAAGCTCAAGCGATTTTTCCATTATTACAAGGGCATCCGAAGGTTTGTCAAGGGCATAAGTTAAAATGCGTGCCTGAATGATTGCCAGTTCATAGGTTTCCCGGTTAAATCCAATCGTCTGAAATGCTTTTTCAATATCTTCTGAGATGCCTTCGTAAATATTTATGCCGGTATTGTGAGATTGTTCGGCCAGATAATAGCGTGCTTTCAAAGCACCTTTAATGCCCTGAAAATAATAAATGCTTCCCTGACCTTTTGCGGCCACATATGAAAATCCTTTTGAAGCCACTTCATATTGGCTGTTCGAAAGACTGATCTCGGCTAACTCAAGGACTGCAAACTCACGGTCGCCAAAACGGCGGTCCATAGCCAGTGCCTGAATCATTGCAATGTCATAATCTCTTTGTTGAAGTGAAAACCATATAAGCAACTCACCATAAAGGGGTTTATCCGGATTTGCCTGCGCTTTTGTCAGAAATTTTGTGCGCATCAGCTCCGACATACTATTGTCAATATCCATTACAACCATGTTCTGAAAGTATCTTTTGATCAGATCAAAATTTTCAGGACTGCTGTCTAAATGTGAAAGGTAGCTGTCAATGGCAGCAGTGTAATTTCCAGTGTACTGGTAAATTCCTGCCTTTTCAAGGTGAAATTCGTAATTAACTCCCGGGAGCCTGCTGCCTTTTTCATAAGTCAAAAGCGTATATTCGTCCAGATTTCTCGTTCTGAAAGCATTCGCAACCTGACTGATTCTGTTGCGGTCGGGGCTCAGTTCTTTGATGATATTTTCAAAAATCTCTCTTGATTTTTTCTGGTCACCACTAAGCATGAGAATATAACCGAGATCGATTTCGTCTTGAACATCTTTTGTTGCACGCAATTGCCTGCGCGCAGATTTTTCGGCTTCATCCAGTTGGTTGAGCTGAATCAGGCAGTTAAAATAAAAATTGTAATAATGTCTTGCTTTGAAGGTTTCAAACAAATTCAGGTAAAGTGCCTTCGCGCTTTCCCAATCCTGATTGCGATAAAATTCATAAGCAAGATTTTCATCGATTACCCGCTGATTTTGCTGGGCATTATTGTCAGTACGCACTTGCTGAGCCTGCAAAAACGTAGCAGGGATGGAAAAAAGGATTACGAAAAAAAGTATTGATATTATGGGTTTTAAGTGCATCATTTTTTTATTGATTCGTCAGATGTGTGGGCCTTTTCGAGTGTTTCAAGCAGAAGTAACTGCGCATGCCATCGGTTGCTAAGGTAATCAACTTTTAGTCCAATGATATTAACGATAAGTTGTTCGTCTACCAGATATTGATGAAGCAAACGCTGATCCGTGAGGTTTTCTTGTATATCTGACTTTAAATCTGACAACTGCTTTAGTGCAACATCGATTTCACCCAAGAGATTATTTTTTTCATCTTCGGCAGTTTGCATAAATTCAGCAGCATTTTCAAGTGACCCGAGTGCAGCAATATTTGTTGAAAGCCTTTCGTCAAGAAGAAAATCACTGATTTCCTGCTTGTAATCAGCAATCTTTTCTGTTTCGATCAAATCCAGCAGCGCCTTGTTTGATTGCAATACCGTTAACAAGGAGTCAATTACAATAATTTCTTCTTTAGCTGCTTTTTTTTCAGCACACGAAAAAGTCATTAGCGCTATAAAAGCAAAAACTGAAAGCTTAAGAAATGATTTCAAAACCTGTGTAGGCTTGTAATGCTTTTGGTATGCGGATGCCATCATTTGTCTGATTATTTTCGAGCAGTGCTGCCACAATTCGCGGAAGTGCGAGGGCACTGCCGTTGAGGGTGTGAGCCAGTTGAATCTGTCCGTTTTTGTCTTTTATTCTAAGTTTCATGCGGTTGGCCTGAAAACTCTCAAAATTAGAAACTGAGCTTACTTCAAGCCACATTTTTTGAGCTGCCGAAAACACTTCAAAGTCGTAGGTCAAAGCGGATGCAAAACTCATGTCGCCACCGCAAAGCTTGAGCACGCGGAAGGGGAGTTCAAGTTTTCGAAGCAGCCCTGCCACATGTTCGCGCATCGCTTCCAAAACATCGTAGGAGTTGCCAGACTGCGCAATCTGAACAATTTCAACCTTGTCAAACTGATGCAAACGGTTCAGCCCGCGAACGTGTTTTCCCCATGAACCGGCTTCGCGACGGAAACAGTTGGAGTAGGCAACGTTCTTTACAGGCAGTTCGTTTTCCTGAAGTATCACATCCCTGTAAATATTGGTAATGGGCACCTCAGCTGTGGGAATGAGATAAAGATTGTCGAGCCCGACAGTATACATTTGTGCTTCTTTGTCTGGCAATTGTCCCGTGCCGTAAGCAGAAGCTTCGTTCACAAGCAGTGGTGGCTGAACCTCCAGGTATCCTGCTGCAACGGCTTCATCCAAAAAGAAATTGATCAAAGCCCTTTGCAGCCGTGCACCTTTTCCTTTGTAAAAAGGGAAACCGGCACCGGTGACTTTGTTGCCAAGTTCAAAATCAATGAGGTCAAATTGTGAAATGAGGTCCCAGTGTGGTTTTGCATCTGCAGGAAGATCGGGCATTGCACCTTCTTCATGCACTGTTAAATTGTCAGTTGCAGCGCGGCCCAATGGAACAGTCGGGTGTGGGGTATTGGGGATTTCTACCAGCTTCGACTGAATACTTTCTTTGAGTTCACTGAGTTTTTCGCCCAATAATCTGGCTTTTTCCTTCAATTCGGCATTACGTATTTTAAGCTGATCTGCTTCGGCTGTTTTTCCTGCTTTATATAAACTGCCAACCTCGCGGGCAATGGCATTGGTTTCGGCAAGTGTATCATCGTTTTCCTGCTGTATTGTCCGGCGTTCGTCGTCAAGGCGCAGAATCTCTTCAATCAATTCAGTGTTGTTGAAGTTTTTTATGGCCAGTCTGCTGATGGCTTCTTCTTTTTTATCGCGTAGATAAGGTACTGTTAACATGGAAAAAATTTTGGCAAAAGTAATGATTTCAGCACAATGCTGCAATCAGGCTTTGGCTTGAATTAAAATTAAACTTTGTGAATTTGGAAAACAAGGCCTAAAATCAGTTAAACAAAAAAAGACCATGTCGGTTTGAAAGCATGGTCTTGATTTTTATGATTCAATGAAGCCGGACAGATTAACCTTCCATAGATTTCTCTAGCTCTCTTGCAGAATTGAGAAATTCCTCCACTTTCATTTCTTTGAAATAAAGCAATCCATGTGTTGTTCTCAGTCGTGGACTTTCATTTTGATAGAAAAATGGCTTTCCAATAAGCAATTGAATCTGCTTTAACTGATCAACCCAGATTTTTTTCGAAAGGTCACTGAATTTTCCATCGTGGCGGTAACTTGGGAAAGAAGCATCCACCTGACTGAGGTAGCTGTTGGTGAAAGTTTCGTTCAAAACACCCATCGCATTGAGTGAAACCGGTACGATATGCGTTACATCGGCCGGATGAAACTGATACCATACATTGCGATAACCCCAGATACGCAACTGACTCAGATCTTTTTCCTTACCCCATTCACGAACGGCCTCAGCGATAGCTTGAAGCACTTTGTAATGCGTGTCGGGTCCGCTTCCTTCCGGATCAAAAGCCAGACTTATCACAGTTGGATTAATTGTTCGAAGTTGTTTCAGAATCGGCTCTACATCACGTTGCCTGTTTGGTTTTTCGGTAAAGATATCGCCGGTGTAAAAGCCTAATCTCAAGTGATGGACTTCGCTGGTGGTCATACCAAAACAAGCCCACACCAACTCTTCTTCATATTCCCGGATCATGCCTTTAAGGGTTTGAATCTTTGGAGGCATTTTTTCGCCATCGTAGCTGTTGCGCGTTATTGAAAGCACATCGTTGATCTGATTGCGGAGTTTTTGCTCATTTTTTACTCCCCAGATCTCTATGATATTTCTTACCAGCCGATGCGCAAAACCTCTTCGCAATTCAATCGGCTGGCCCGAAGCGACTTTTATGAGGTAGTGATAAATATCTTTATCGCGTTTAAGCATATATCCTCTCTCAAAGAAATCAGGATATTTTATCATCTGTATTTCCTCTTTGTCCAGAAAATGCAGCGTGTCTTCAAGGGCGTTGATCAGGAATTTATTGGTCACAGCCGTGAAGCCTGAAGTTAGTACAGCAAAATGATTTTTGTTTGTTTCGTTGCGCGACAAGCGGTGGATATGCGGCAACAAACCTAGCATGATATCATCGTGATGTGGTCCGGTGTGATAAAACATCTCGTTGCCGAGAGGATACATTCCGTCGTCAATTTTTTTTGTAATTGAATCAATGACAGACTGCACAGTATCATGGTTCAGACCCGGAATAAGCCTGCAATATTCATCTTCTTTCAGGTCTTCAAGCATAAGTCTGTCGCCAAACTTATTTATTTTTCTGCAAAGGTCAATCACAGCTTTGTCTGTTTTTTCCTGTGTCCACGGGCTGCCATTGTAGTAAAAATCAACTGAATCTTTCAGCATGCTGGCGGCACCTTGTGTCAGGTAAAAACGGGCGTTTTTCAGTTTTGTCAGAACCGAAGCCGGGTAGAGGTTTGATGGTTTGTTTTCGAGTGCATCTTTCACGACCGGTGCTTTTGCTTCGCCGGCAGCAAAAATGATTGCCACTGCGTCAGGGTTGTATGCAATGGTTTCCAGTCCGATGGTAATAACAAGTCTTTTGCGTGAAATCTCGATGCCGCCCAGATCGCCGGCAGCAACAGCCTGTGTTTCAAAATTTGTTGCCGTTAATCGTGTTGCCGAATGATGGTCAGATCCACGGGTATTGAAGGCGATATGACCGTCAGGACCAATGCCGCCCAGAAAGAAACCAATTCCGCCCAGCTTTCTGATTTGATGCTCATAATTTGAACACCATTCATCAATCATAAAAATTGATTGCTGCTGCAATGCTTCCATTTTGGTTTTGGGCTCGCAATAGCGCAGGTTCAGATCCACTTCTCCATTGGGAAATACCTCAGTGAAAGGTAAATTTTCTGCCAGTGGAATTGTATCGCAGTTGATAAATAGCCCTCTTGCCGGATCAAGGCCGAAATCCTGTATGTAAAACTTTTTTACGTAATGATAGAAGCTATTGTGCTGCGAAGAACTGATGGGATAAAACTCATCAATCTGCACAAAATGCAAGCGACTCAGATTCGGCTTTTTCTCAATGTTAAGGCCGTTTTCTTTTCTGATTTTTTTGCCTTCCGCTGTATTCCATGTATCCAGAATCCTTTTTGTCCAGGTGATGAAATACTCAGGTGTTTTTCCTGTTGGAAGGCTGATGACGCCTTCAGGGTTTTCTGAAACCCATTCCAAAAACCTCAAAGCTGTGAGCAGGCCCAGTTTTGGGAAATTTTCAACAGTGAGATAAGGAATGTTAACTGGATTGTGGTGCGGGATCTCGCAACAAAAAGCCTTCTCTACGGAAGTGAAATGTTCTGTATTCATTTTATGGATTTTGAATCGATATTTTTATGTTTTGCCCTTAAAAATGGAAAAGTTTCTGACTTTTTCCGCAACATTTCGAAACTGTGCTTGCAATAAGGATTTGATTTTAAATTTAGTTTAACCCTTAAAACTTATTAAAAATTTGGTTATTGTGCTCTTTATGAGCACTAAACCATTGTATTTACAGTTTTTGAAATGCTGTTGCAAAAATAAAGTTTAAATGAAAACAATTTAAAAAAATTATTTATTTTATTATTTGAGGGTATGTTTTTAAAATTTTTTAATTTTGTCTATCGTTTGATCCGGAAATAATTTTTACTGAAATAATTTAAAACATTTACTTATGAAGACTTTCGTCTGGTTTTTATTTTCAGTGTTGATTCCATTTAGTCTTGTTTCTCAAACCATCATATGGGAAGAGCAAACATCGAATTATCAATTTCCTCAAGGCATGAAACTCTTCAAAGGGACCATAAGCGGGAATGATACCTTTTTTGCATATTACTACGAGGTTGACATGACTTATCCTGACATTGCAGTAAGGCCGTATCTGCGCACTTCACCTGCGCAGGTGGATGATTTTACTGCTGAAGTTGGTGCTTATGCTGCCATAAACGGTGGTTTTTTTGCTGGCACAACTTCTGTATCATCTGTAATTTATCCGGGGCAAATCCCGGCAATAAATCTTACATCTGTTGTCAGAAACAGCATGACTTATCCATTGATAAGACCGATCATTGCCATGCATACTGATCGCACAATGGCTACTGAATGGGTGTACCATCACTCTTATAATCTGGATGATTTATACATTTATGAAAATCCGTTGCCTTATGTCTGCAATGCTCCGAGCCCGCTGCCGGCGCCGGTAAAAGCCAATGGAATTCCTTATGAAAACATTGCTTTTGGACTTGGTGGAGGCCCTCAACTTATAAAAGATGGTGTAATTACCATCACTTATTGCGAAGAAATTTTCTGGGGTTCCGGTGTCTTGCTGACTGATTATCGTCCCAGGACAGCCGTAGGATACAAATCGGATCAAAAAGTGATTTTATTTGCTACCAACAATATGCGGATTGGCGACATGGCTGAAATGCTGCTTGGCCTGGGTTGCTATGAGGCAATCAATCTTGATGGCGGCGGGTCAACTGCAATTTCTGCCGGCGGACAAAGTCTTTATGATCAAAACAGAGCCGTGCCAACTATTTTTGCAATTGTACATTCCGACTCATTGAATATCCCAAACCAGCCTACCTTCGAAAAAATTATTGACACCAGTGATGAAGGTGTGACTTTCAATGGAAGTTGGTTTCCGACAGCAAATCCGGGTTCATGGGAAAGTCCGTCCATGCTTCATGGGCTTGCTACCAACAATGAATATTATCAGTTTCCGCTCAATCTGCCTGCTGCAGGTGAATATGAAATTTATGGCTGGTGGACTTCTTCGGCCAACAGGTCAACAAATACACCTTTTATAATAGACCATGCAAACGGGCAAACACAGGTGCCGGTCAATCAAACTATAAATGGTTCAACCTGGGCACTGATTGGTACCTACAATTTTTATGGTACCGCTGACGAAAAAGTAAGAGTAACAGCAGGTGCAACAACAAATGCCTACGTTGTTGCTGATGCCATCCGCATTCTTTCTTATGATCCTGCTTTAAATCAAAATGTAATTGCAATAATTCAACCGGTTCAGGATATTTCAGTTCCTTTTGGAACGCCTCTGAATGAAGCACTTGCGTTATTGAGTCAGCAGACAACGATCGTAACCACACAAAACCAGACGTTCACCGTTGACCTTAACTGGACTTCACAAACATATTCGGCCAATGTGCCCGGCGATTATCAGGCAGTTGCCACTTTTGTTCTGCCCGAAGGCGTATTGCAATCAGATCCGCCGATGCCACTTGAAGTTCTTGCAACCATCACTGTTGAGGAAGCCACTGGTCTGGGCTCGTATGCTTTGTCAAAGATTAATATCTATCCAAATCCTGCTGATGGTTATTTCGTTATCGAAGGTAAAAGTGCCGAAGCACTTCGGTATGAGATTTTCAGTAATGAAGGAAAAATTGTTGCTAATGGCAGCATGACCGGAAATTTCAGCCGAAAGATAGATTTATCCGGACAGCCTTCCGGCATTTATATGCTTCGTTTGTCTGACAGCAAAACGAACAGATTTTATAAAATTGCTTTAAAATAAGGGCATGAATAATTGGTATTATTGTCATCGATAAACCTGATTAAGTCACACACAATTAAACATACAGATAATGAAAACAATTTTCAACGGGAACTATTCCGAAGTAACAAACAAGAATCGCCTGATGCAACGAAAATTACGCATCATACAGGCGATTTCACAAAATGGTACCGGAATCACTGTGCCCGATATCTGCAAGAAACTTGAAGTGAGTGCGCCCACAGGAATTAAGTTAGTCAACGAGCTGCAGGAGGAAGGGTTTCTAAAGATTATTGGAAAGAAAGAAATTCAGAATGGCAGAAAACCTGCAATTTATGCACTTAATAATCCAAATTTTTACGCCATCGTTGTTGAGGTTCTAATGAAACGTATTTCAGCAGGAATTGTTGATTCGAGCCTCAATACTGTCTATTACAGTCAGAAAACGGATTTTGCACTTGAAAATACCAAAGAGTGTCTGAGCGTGGTTGAAAAGTTTGTGCGTGAAACTGTGAAAGACTCGGGCATTAAAGATGATGGAATTCTTGGAATGGGCATAGGTCTTACAGGAAGGGTAAGAAGTGATATCGGAAAATCGTTTACATATTTCAGTTTTCTGGATATTCCGCTCACAGACTATTTCTCGAAAAGATATAAAACGCCTGTTTTTCTTAACAATGATACCCGATGTCTTGGCAATGCGGAAAGAATTATAGGAAAAGCAAAAAGTGCCAACAATGCCATTGTGATTAACCTCAGCCGCGGTTTGGGAACAAGCATGATTATCAACAATGCAATTGTTAACGGATCGGCTGGTTTTGCTGGCGAACTCGGACATATGCAGTTTGGAAGCAAGGACAAGATTTGTCTTTGCGGAAAGAGCGGTTGTCTGGGAACCGAAGTTGGTGGCCACGCCCTGGAAGAGAATTTCATCGAAAAAATAAAAGAGGGTGAAAAATCATTGATTACGATCAATCCTGACCATGCAAATGTGAGATATGATCAGATTCTGCAGGCAGCATTGGATGGCGATCAACTTTCAATAAAACTCATTCAGGAAATGGGCAACAAGCTTGGATATGCCCTCGGAAATATCATTAATCTGCTGAATCCGGAACTCATAATCCTGGGTGGAAAATTTGCAAAGCTGAAGGATGTTCTTTTGGACGCTGTGAAAACCGGAATGGTAGGTTCAGCCTTGACAAACCCCTTGAAATTATGTGCAATAGAATTTTCTGAGTTGGGCGACCTTGCCGGATTAAAAGGTGCCGGAGCGCAGGTGTTCGAGCATTTTGAACTTATCCAGAACCAATAAGTAATTGATAATATTATAAAAGCACTGATTTATTTGTTTAGAAATCTAAATCAAATTGTATGAAAAGAATTCATTTTACAAATGTTTTTTTAACGACTTTTCTTCTCATTCTGGGTTTGTCGGCTTTTGCACAAAGACCTTTGAATGGAGTTGTGAAGGATGCCGAGGGCTTAACCTTGCCCGGGGCGAATGTTGTTGTGACGGGTACTTTAACCGGAGTGACTTCAGATCTGGATGGTAAATTTTTCATTGAATTGCCTGCCGGAAGCAACGAAATTGAAGTCTCCTTTGTAGGGTATGTGACAAAGAAATTAAACGTTGAAGGCAAAAACTTCATCGAAGTTGTCCTTCTTCCAGAGGCGTTGCAACTGCAGGAAATGGTTGTTACTGCACTCGGCATTAAAAGAGAATCGAAAGCTTTGGGCTATTCTGTTCAGCAGGTTGATGGAGAGGCATTGAGCAATACCAGCAGAATTTCGCCTATTTCGGGCCTCATGGGACAGGTGGCAGGTTTGCAGATTGGTGAATCGGGCAGCGGTGCCGGTGGTTCTCAAAAGATTCTTATCAGAGGGGCAAACTCTTTAACAGGATCGAACGATCCGCTTTTTGTTGTGGATGGCGTCCCTATTGACAATTCAGGCGGTAGTTCAGGTGGGCTGTTTGGCGGATTTGACTATGGAAATGCTGCAAACAACATCAATGCAGACGATATTGAATCGGTGACGGTTCTAAAAGGTGGAGCTGCTTCGGCACTTTATGGTGCACGCGGTCAGAACGGCGTCATAATGATTACAACAAAAAGTGGTTCACGCAAAGAGGGTATCGGCATCACCTATCAAACGATGTTTTCATTTCAGGATCCACTCATCAAACCAGATTTTCAAACCAACTTTTCACAAGGTTCAGGCGGTAAGTTTGGTAAGTTGAATCCAAGAAGCTGGGGCGAGAAAATGCAGGGTCAGTCAGTTGTCAATTTTTTGGGACAAGAGCAGATTCTTAATACAGTGACTGAAAATCCCTACGATGCATTTTTCAGAACAGCCATTTCTCAGGACCACTCTGTCACACTTGACAAAAAAGGCGAAACAAATGGAATTCTTTTTTCTGCATCCTGGAACCAAAATGATGGGATTATCCGAACAAATGAATTTGATAAAAAATCCTTTAACATACGCTACGACTCGAAACTTGCAAAATTCCTCACACTTGATGCAAGGGTAAATTATATTAATCAAAAGGCTGAAAACAGACCTAATCTGGCCGGATCTCCCGACAACTCTATTTATCTCCTTACATTGATGCCTCCATCTGTAAGCCTCAATCAGCTCGAGAACTACCGGACCGTATCAGGTTTGCCAGTGGTTTGGAACAGTGAATATGTCGTGAACGCGGATGGAACCATTTCGCTCAATCAGCCTTCTCCAAGTTTTGCATCTTCTCCTTTACTGCAAAACCCCTATTGGGCAACCAATCTCAATACAAACAGCGATATTCGTAACCGTATGATGGGTTTCACCAGCCTGAGTCTTGACCTGAAAGAATTATTCAAACTTGGTTTCGATCTCAGATTAACCACCAAAGCCGGTCTGGATTATTACAATGACGAAAGAAACAGAATCACCGCTCAAAAAACTTACTACAAGGCTGAAGGTCTTGCTACGGGCAGTTTTTCCCGCTTTCAGGTGATGGAAGGTAATTATGATTTTCTGCTTTCCGGAAACAAGCAGTGGAGTAAATTCTTTTTGAGTGTTTCTGCAGGCGGAAACATCATGCAACGTCAATACAGAGGTTTGTCTTCGTCTTCTGAAAGCGGACTGATCAATGAGTTCGGTCCATATGTGATTCAAAATTACCTGAATCCTATCGTTACAACAGGCCTTACAAATATCGAAATACAGTCACTTTATTCGATGGTAAGCATGGATTACAGAAGAATGGTTTATCTGGATCTCACTTTCCGCAACGACTGGACTTCTGTGCTTTCACCTGAATCCTGGTCCTATCAGTATCCTTCAATAAGTGCAAGCTGGCTGCTTGACGAAACTTTCGAGCTGCCTGAATATTTCAATCTTTTCAAAGTCAGGGCATCTTATGCCGGCGTTGGTTCCGGTGGAAGCATTGCAGGACAGCGGTATTTCCAGTATGGAACAAATGCCAATCAGTTTCATGGATTGCCTTATGGATTCTTTAATTCCGACCGCCCTGAACCAAATCTGAGGAGTGAATATACCATCAGTAAGGAGGCCGGAATTCAGCTGGTCATGTTTGGCAGCAGATTAAATCTTGACTTTGCAATTTACCAGACTGGCACAAAAAATCAAATCTTCAGCAATCCTTTGACACCATCCTCAGGCTTTAACAGCGGTTTCATCAATTCAGGTTTTGTGAACAACAGTGGTGTTGAAATCGCAGCTTCCTATATTTTGGTTCAGAAACCGGATTTGAAATGGTCTGTCGGAGGCAATTTCACAAGACAATGGAGCGAAGTGAAAGAACTCAGCGAAGATATTGACCAGATTGTTCAAGGCGGTGTTGCCGGAATGCGCATCGTTGCCCGGTTTGGACAACCTGCCGGAATCATTTTAGGAACCGCTTTTGCCAGAGACGAGCAAGGAAGAATTCTTCTCGACTCAGAAAGTCTGCCACGTTTGAAAACCGCTGAAACTGGTGCAATTTTAGATGACAATATCATCGGAAATGCTACACCCGACTTTCTTTGGGGCTTCAACTCACAGGTAAACTACAAACAGTTTTTCATGTCATTTAACATTGACTCCAAATTAGGACATGATATTTTTTCTGTAACCAATATGGTGGGCGCCGAATACGGAACATTTGCCTTCACTGAAGAAGGGCGCGAAGATTGGTACAGAGCGGTAAAACTTGCACAGGATGCCAATGATCCAAACATCAGGCCACAGGATTTCAATTTAGGTTTTATGGTGAAAGGTGTAAAAGATGGCGTTGAAGGCGAATATGCAGTTGATCCACAAAAATACTGGGACCGTGCCTCCAGAATTCATGAAGCATTCATCTATGATGCATCCTATATCCGATTCAGACAATTCTCTTTCGGGTATAATATCAATTCAAAACTATTGAAGAAAACGCCACTTCGCGAAGCATCACTTTCATTGTTTGCGAACAACCTTTTCTACATTATGCTCAACACAAAAAACATTTCCCCCGAATCATCCTTCGGCACATCCAACAATCTCGGATTTGAAATGTACGCTTATCCTGAATTACGCACCATTGGCGTGAACCTGAAATTATCATTGTAAAATATTAAATGAAGAAAACAATGAAAAAGACAATTTTATTTACAGCAGCAACAATTGCAATATTGGTTTTTAGTGGTTGTACAAAGAATTTTGAAGAGCTCGACCGCCCTAAAACCACAAGTGAAACCATTGACCCAAATGCCTTGTTTACGCGTTCCATCGTAACGGGTTCGGGTATTAGTGTCGGCGTCTGGCAATGGATGCATCAGATTTCAGGGTCTGTTTACGCGCAACATTTCTCAAATATTCAGGTTGGGGCCAATTTCACCTCCGATAATTATGAGCCAAAAGCATGGAATCTTGTTTGGGACTGGTATTATGCACGATCAAATTTTGCGCCTATGCACTATAATTATCATGTGATAAAGCTTTCAAAGGAAATTGAAAATCCGGTTAAAGAAGCCGTGGCGCGTATCTGGAATGTTTTTCTGGTACAGCAGGTGACTGATATGTACGGTGATATGCCCTATTTTAATGCCTTCAAGGAAATCAAGCCTGCCTTCGATTCGCAGAAAGATATTTATCTGCACCTGCTTGAAGAGTTGGAAGTGAATGTAGCAACCTTAAAGCAATTCAAAGATTTTGGTTACCCATCCTACGGACAAGCAGATGTATTGTACAGCGGAAACCTCAACAACTGGATTCGCTTCGCCAACAGCCTATACCTGCGCCTTGCCCTGCGCGCTTCGAATACACCTGAATTCAGTGCAAGTATTCAGCCGCGAATGCAAAGCATTGATTTTTCTGAAACCATCAATGCGCAATCCAGTAATGCCCAGATTATCCCTGATCCGACCGGACCTACTTTTCATGTAAAAAATCCTTTAAGTTTCGTTTCAGGCTGGCATGAGGTGAGAATCAGCAAAACCATGTTCGATATTCTTCAGAACCTGAATGATCCGCGCCTGCAGATTTATGCTGCACCCAATGTTAATGGTGAATATGCTGGTCTCGAGAACGGGCTCCCACAATCTCAGATCAGTGAGCAGCGCGACTCGCATCTTAAACCAAATTACTGCAATATTGGAACCTATTTTGTACAAGACAATACACCCCATGTTTTGCTTTCATATGCAGAGACTTGTTTTATGAAAGCTGAAGCAGCACACCGAGGTTTCATTTCTGGCAATGCAGAATCCTTTTATAATGAAGGTGTTACGGCTTCATTTAATCAGTTCGGACTGGCTGATGCTGCAGCAATAAACGATTACCTTAACGGAAATGCGAAATTCAATCCGTCAAAAGCCCTTGAGCAGATTTATACACAACGATGGCTGGCTTTGTATCCCAACGGCCATGAAGCCTGGTCGTTGGTCAGGCGCACAGGCTATCCGCAGATGAATGCTCCGGTGTATACTTTTCCGGGAAATGAATCTATGCCAAGAAGAAAACCATTTCCGGATGCAGAAAGACAATCAAATGCAGAAAATTACAATGCAGCCGTCTCAAGAATGGGTGGCGACAATCAATACACCCGTCTTTGGTGGGACGGAGGCAATTAATAACGCAAATCACTAACCCTAATAATAATATTAATTTCAAGACTATGAAAAAGAATCAATTTTCTAAAATGTTTGCAGTTTCCATGATTTTGCTGTTTGCAATAGCATTCAGTTCATGTAAAAAAGATCCGGAACCAGAACCGGAAAAACTGGCTTTAATAACTGAATTTGCGATCACAAATGCCGGTGCAGCAGGTAGTACGCGCGTTGACGGTGTGATCAACAACTTCGACATTCTTGTTGTTGTTCCTTATGAATCCAATCTGACAGCCCTTACAACGGATATAAAAGTATCCACTGGCGCCAGTGTTGTGCCTGCCTCAGGTGCTGCCCTTGATTTCTCTTCGGTGAGAAATTTTGTTGTCACAAATGGCGACAAGAACAATACCTACAAAGTTACAGTTGAGTTGGCTGCCCCAACAAGTGGTGTCATTTCAGCGATAAAATTTGTATCCTTTTCTTCGGGTGAAGAATACGAAACAGTAATTAGTCAGACTGAAAAGAAAATCACTGTCACATTTAACGATCTGCAAAATCCCAAAGCTGTAATTTCCCAAATCAGCCTCATTCCTGCAGGAAGTACTTATACCACATCCGGCAGCGCTGATACACTTACGCTTACTTCAAATCAAAGCATTACTGTCTCCTATGCCGGAACAAACACGGTTTATCAAGTTATTGCCAACATCACACAGGCCGGATTTAACCCAGCCAACACAACGCTTTTGATGGATAAAAGCGGAAGATCCGGTTTGGTGCCATCAATTATTAACAACGAAAACATCAGAGGCGCTGCTTTTGATGGTAGAAATGTTTATGTAGCATCACGCAAAGATGGCAATTTTGTTTATGTATGGGATGTTGAAAACCCTTCAGCTGATCCGACAGAGCTTGCCCTTGGAACTGTTGTCGAAGGTGGTACATGGCGTGTTTCCGATGTTAGAACCGTTGATAACAAAATCTACGTTTCAAATATGGTAATGAATCCCGAGCAAATATTTAAAGTTTATAAGTGGGCTGACAAAAATGCTCAACCAGAGCTTATACTTCAGTATACCTTGCCTGGCGCTAATATTCGCCTTGGTGATGCTTTCTCTGTTATCGGAAATCCTCCTGAAAACGGCTATATCTTTGCTTCAAATTTTGCATGGCCAAACAATGCAAGTGAGTTTTATGTTTGGAGTTTCAATGGTGGTGTTGCCGGCGAACCCGTCATACGTACGATTACTCCTTTAGTTGGATTAAGAATGGGACAGTACGGCCGTGTAAATGCAATTCCAGGTGAGACAGATAAACTTCTTGTCTCCGGCGCTGAAATGGGTATTGCTGTAATGGACTTCAATGGAAATATCCTTTATGAGTCATCAGAACCAATGATTCAATCCCGCAGCTACGACATGAGAGTGTTTGAATACAACGGAGGTCTTTATCTTTCGTATGTCGTTAACCGCGAATGGGAAGGCTCAACAGCCGAAGATAAAGGCACCTATTATGATGTCATTAATATCACCGAGGGTGGCGATATTATTGAATCATTGCAAAATCTGAACAATAACAACATTGCTGAAAAGCGTGTTTTCAGACATAATTTTGGTGCAGAAGCAGCCACATGGGTTGGTGCTACACATGGCATCGGCTTCAGTGCTGCAGGCAAACCGCGTGCGATGAGCTTCACGTTAAGAAATGGATTCATCGTGCACGAATTTTCGAATTAATAAGCTTTAAATGTAAATTCAGGAGACTGTCTTGAAAGAAATTTTAAGACAGTCTCTTTTAAAAAAATCAGGTATATGAAAAAATATGGTTTAATAGTCTTTATTTTAGGCATCAGTCTGTTGTTTGGTTCAGGCTGTAAAAAGGATGTTGATAAAGATCCAGATCCAGATCCTGTCTTACCTGATACGCTTAAAATCACATCTTTTGTTTTCAGCGGATTGAATCCTGTGATTCAAGGGGTCATCGACCATAAGACTCTTACCATTACGGGTTCAATTCCACGTGAGGCAAACATCAGAAACCTTCAGGTTACTGTAACGCATAATGAAGGAGCAACATTAACACCTCCATCAGGTTTTTCTTATGATTTCATAAATCCACTTGAGTTTTCACTTCGCAAAGATGCGCAGTCAGTGAAATATACCGCCACTGTTTCCTATGCTGCAAGTAATAAAAATGAATTACTGGCTGTAAATTTTCCGGATATTTTCCGTACAGGCAGCATTTCAGGCAGCAATATTGCTCTTGAAGTGCCTTTTGGAACCAATCTCAATGAAGTACTTCTTCAATTGAGCATTTCTGAGCATGCCACCGTTACACCAGCCTCCGGAAGTTTGGTAAACCTGAGCAATCCATTGCAAATAACTGTGAAAGCCGAGAATGGTGATGAAAAAGTATATAATTTAACAACAAATGTGCTTCCACAGGAAACCGGCATCAGAGCTTTCTGGATTCCAGATCCAAGTCACACCACTTTTCTGACAAGCATTGAAAATATTCAGCAGGGTGTAGCACAGGCAAAAGAATTAAACTTTAACACCCTTTATGTTTGTGCATGGGCAAAGACAAGAACCCTTTATCCAAGTCAGACATTGGCCGATAATTCGACTTATACAAGTGCACGCGACGGAATGTTTACGCCAAATTACACCGGCATCAGCGGCGATCCTCTGACAGATCTTATCCAGGTGGCCCATGCTGAAGGCTTGAAAGTTATCCTATGGTTTGAATATGGTTTTATGGCACGTTGGGGTGGTGCTCCAACACCGCAGAATGACAGAATTCTTGCTGTGAAACCCCATTGGGTAGGTATCAACAATCAGGGTCAGCCTGCAAACTACAATAATAGTGATTATTATTATAATGCATATAACCCCGAGGTTCAGCAGTTTATGCTGGATTTGATTATGGAATCTGTGAACAATTATGATATTGACGGCATTCAGGGTGACGACCGTTTGCCGGCAATGCCGCGTAATGCCGGTTATGACCAATACACAGTAAGCAGATACATGGCGGAACACAATGGCAATACGCCACCTGCTGATGCAAGCAATACAAATTGGGTGCGTTGGAGAGTGGATATTCTGAATCAATTCGGAAAAGATCTTTTTGACGCAGTCAAGGCAGCAAAACCAGATGTTCTGGTTACAAATTCACCAAATCCTTATCCCTGGGCTTTTGAAAACTTGATGCAGGAATGGCCGCAATGGCTGCAGGCCGGTACCGTAGAAGTGCTTTCGGTGCAATGTTACAGATATAATATTTCAAGCTATCGTTATACCGTCAACGAAATGGTAAGTTATTTCAATGCCAACAGCGACGGCAATCTGCAGCGGCTTGCCCCCGGCATCATCCTTTATGGATCAGCCGGACTCACCGACCCCAATCTGGTGGTGGAAAAAATGAAACACAACCGCAGCGTTGGTTTAACAGGTGAATCCTTCTTCTACAATGTGCCGATTGCTGATGAGAGAATCAAAAAAGTGATCAGGGCAATGTATCCCGGACCTGCAATATTTCCAACTTTCTGATGAACTGATTTTTTACAGGCCTGATGATGCAAAGGGAAAACAGTATAGATGTTTTGAGGGGATTGGCGATTGTGGGAATGGTGCTTTCGGGCACTATTTCCCGCAATCCTGATTTGCCGGCTTACCTCTTTCATGCCCAGATTGCACCTCCGGAGTTTAAGTTTGATGCAAATTTACCGGGCATCACATGGGTGGATCTGGTTTTTCCTTTTTTCCTTTTTGCAATGGGCATGGCATTTCCATTCTCATTGAACAGCTTGATAAAGAAAGGGCTTTCGAACAATGCAATTGTAAAAAAGATCTTTTTCAGAACTTTCAAACTCTTCTTTTTCGCTGTGATGCTCGGGCAGCTTTCTCCCTTTCACTTCCCTGAAACATTGGGCTGGATAAGGTATTTGATGGGCATAATTGCTTTTGCAGGATTCTTTATGGCCTTCTCGAAATTCCCTGCTTTCAGTGAGCGTGAAAAAAGTCTGAACGCTTTAGGATATTTAATTTTAGTGGGTTTGTGTTTCTTTAAAACATTTGCGCTGGAAATACCTTTTTCGGTGCATCGCAACGATATCATTATCCTTGTTCTTGCCAACATGGCTCTTTTTGGCGCATTGATCTGGCTGTTCAGCCGAAAAAACTGGTATTTCCGTATTGGCATTGTTGCGCTGTATTTTGCGCTGAGATTAACCCATCAGACAGATGATAGCTGGAATCAGCTTCTTTGGGATTTCACTCCTTTCAAATGGTTAGCTGCAAACTTTTCCGGCTTCTCTGAGTTGGTTTTATCCTGGGGAATTGACCTTAAACGGAAGGTTTTTTATCATCCTGAATACCTGAAATACCTTATGATTGTCATTCCCGGAACTATTGCAGGTGACTTGATTTATGCCGGAAACCGTGAACAGTTGTCCTTTTCAAAAAATAAGGACAACCATTATTTCTATTTAATTCCTGTCCTGCTTGCAGCAAATCTGGCTTTGAATCTTTGGGGACTGCTTAGCCGAAACCTCGATTGGGTATGGATTGGAAACATTATTACAATACTTGGATTATTCTATTTCAAAAAGAAAGCAAATCTGAAGCATTTTCACAATTTTCATTTATTGTTGCTTTGGAGCATATTCTGGTTGGCGTTGGGAATTGTTTTCGAAGCATGGGAAGGTGGCATCAAAAAAGACCCTTCAACGATAAGCTATTTTTTCCTTACTTCTGGTATGGCAGGCTTTTTAATTATTTTTTTCAAGATTTTCGACAACATCTTTTATCCGGAAAAACTGCTTGGTTTCATTAGCCTTACCGGCATGAATCCAATGCTGGGTTATGTTGTTGTCACCTATTTTGTGCTGCCACTTTTATATTTTGTGCAGCTTCTCAGCTGGATTGAACAATGGCACACATTCGCACCCTGGCTAGGCTTTATCAAAGGCCTTTTCCTGACCTCGCTGATGATTTTACTCACTGTATGGAGTGTTAAAAAAAGATATTTCTGGAAGACATAAAACTGAAACTATGATTCGATTTATTGTATTTCTTTTCCTGCTGAATTTTATGGCCTGTCAGCCGGTAAAACAAGAGCAGCCTGCACAGCAAAAATTTATTTCCGGTTATAATGAGCCGGTGAAAGGTGTCTGGCTGACAAATGTGGCAAGCGATGCACTGTACTCAAAAGAGAAAATTCAAAAAGCAGTGGAAAAATGCCATGACCTGGGTCTGAACACGATTTTCGTTGTGACATGGAATAAAGCCAACACAATGTACCGTTCGCAAATCATGAAAGATTTTACTGGTTTTGAACTTGATCCTGTGCTTGATCCGGAACAAACAGGCCGCGACCCATTGCAGGAAGTGATCGACGAAGCTGGTAAATACGGCATTAAGGTTATTGCATGGTTTGAATTTGGTTTTTCGTCCTCCTACCAGGAAAACGGAGGCATTCTTTTAGAAAAGAAACCCCATTGGGCTTCGTTGGATGTGGATGGAAATCTGACTACAAAAAATGGCTTTGAGTGGATGAATGCCCTCGACCAGGAAGTGCAGGATTTCATGATTTCCCTTGTACTTGAGGTTGTGAAAAACTACGATGTTGATGGCATTCAAGGCGACGACCGGCTTCCTGCAATGCCTTCGGAAGGTGGTTACAACCCAAAAGTTATTGAGGCTTATAAACGGGATAACTTTGGCGCAGCTCCTCCGGCAAACCATAAGGATTACAATTGGATTCAATGGCGTTCAGAAATTCTGACGCAATTTATGAAACGTCTGTATGAAGAGGTAAAGGCTGTAAAGCCTGAATGTATCGTTTCAATGTCGCCCAGCATTTTCCCATGGTCAAAAGAAGAATATCTGCAAGACTGGCCAACATGGGTCAACTTTGGTTATGTGGATATGGTTGTGCCGCAGGTTTACCGCAAAGATTCTGCTTTTTACACCCGCACCCTTGAAGCAACTTTCAACTATATCCTTCCCGAAAAGCGCCATCTTTTCTATCCTGGCGTACTTATCAGGGTTGGGGATGAGCAACCTTCAGAGGCCTATTTCAAATATATGATCGAAGAAAACAGACGGATGGGTCTTCATGGAGAGGTTTACTTCTTTTATGAAGGTTTGGATAAATACAGCGAAATTATAAAAGACACTTATAAATAATTTTCAGATCATGGAAATAATTCAGGCAGTAGCATTACTCATTGTTTTTTTGCTGATCACAGGCCTTATGTCGAAGCGGATATGGCCGGCTTTACTGGCGATGCCTGTTTTGGCCGTTTTGATTTCGTTGATTGCTGGCATTCATCTTCAGGATATTTTTCAGTTTGTTATCGGCGAGGGTTCGCTCAGATTGGCCGAACCTATTGTGATTTCAATGTTTGGAGGTGTTTTGAGTATAATGATGCAAAAAACCGGCATCGCCGAAGGATTCATCAAAAAAGGGGCGGAGCTTTCAGGTGACAACCCGCTGGTAATTGCTTTTGTGATGTTTCTTTTTATTATTCTTTTGTTTACTACTCTCGGTGGGCTCGGTGCAATGATCATGGTAGGCGCGATTGTTCTGCCGATTCTCACTTCAGTTGGTATCGGCAGGCTCACGGCATCCGTTATCATGTTGATGGGGGTGAATATCGGAGGCATGTTCAACGTTGGAAACTGGTCTTTGTATATGACATCACTCAGCCTTAGTCAGACAGATGTAGTGCGTTTTATCCTTGTCATGTTTGGCATTGTTTTCACAGGTTCACTTGTTTATATTATCATTCAGCTTTACCGCGACGGCTTCAATCTTTCTATGCGGAATATTTCCAGAAACATTGGTTTTATAGTGCTTATTGTTGCGTTAATTGCAGGAAGCATTGGTCTTTATAATTTGCTTTCGGCTCAGGAAGCCCTTAAAAATGCAATTTCCATTGCCGGCCGGATTGTCTTTTATGTCTTTCTGGCAGCAATGATCGTCATGTTTCTGAATGCATTTATCAGGGCAATAAGGCATAGGGACAGCACTAAAAATCAAATTCACTGGACGGCGGTTTTTACACCCATAATTCCGCTTATTCTTATTTTGTTCTTTAAAGTCAACTTCCTTTCTGCATTTATATTGGGGATTGCCTACGCGTATCTGATTACATACAAAAGAGACCATATCAGTGTTTTAATCAAATCACTCATCGAAGGCTCATCCATTGTGATGCCTGCTGTCATTCTGATGTTTGGGATTGGCTGGTTACTTGTTTCTGTACTGGGACCAAAAACGATCTCCGAAGAATATATGATTGCAACCTATGGATCTGAAGTTTGGCCTGTGCGCGATCTGATGATTCCTTTGGTTAAGCAGATTATCCCGTCTACCGGTCTGATGTATGTGATAATTTTTACAGTTCTTGCACCTCTTGCGCTCTACCGCGGCCCGCTCAATGTATGGGGAATGGGATTTGGGATTGCTTCTGTGATGATGGCTGCCGGAATGCCATCGGGTGCAATTCTAGGAATGCTTTGGTCGGTGGGGCAACTTCAGGGAATTTCTGACCCGACAAATTTGCAGAATGTATGGATAGCCAACGAAATGAAGGTAGATGTGCAGAAAATTCTATATAACACCTTGCCCTATGCCTGGGTTTTTGCTTTTCTGGGTCTTATTGCAGCTGCCATAATGTATTTCTAAAAAAATGACGACAATGCGAAAGATAAAAGTTGGTATCGATGTTGGGGGCACATTTACACATGCCGTTGCAGTAAATGTAGAAGATTTCACAATTATCGGAAAGTCTTGTGTGCCTACAACACACGATTCGAAGCAAGGCGTTGCTGAAGGTGTTGTGGATTCAATGCTGAAACTTATTGCCGAAACAGGGATCTCATCTGAAGAAATTATTCTGATTGCGCACTCCACTACGCAAGCAACAAATGCTTTGCTCGAAGGAGATGTAGCACCTGTTGGAATCATTGCATTTGGAAAAGGCATTGAAGGCAAAATAGCCAAAAAACAAGCTTTCCTGAATGATATTTACCTTGCGCCGGGCAAGCTGCTTCCTGTTTATTTCGAATATGTAAATACCACCAATACGGTGAGCCATGAGCAGATTGTTGAAACGATAAAGCGCCTGCATCAGCAGGGTGCGAAAGTTATTGTAGCCAGCGAAGCTTTTGGCCCGGATGACAACAGACACGAAAAACTTGTTGTGGAAGTGGCTGAATCAATGGGATTTATGTCGACTGCTGCTTGTGATTTGTCGCAGCTTTATGGCATAAAAGTCCGAACACGAACAGCCATCGTGAATGCGAGCATGATGCCAAAAATGATAGAAACGGCCAATCTTACCGAAAAGGCAGTCAGGGAAAGTGGCATCAAAGCTCCCCTCATGGTAATGCGTTCCGACGGCGGCATCATGGATATTGCTGAAATGCGGAAAAGACCAATATTAACAATGCTCAGCGGCCCTGCGGCAGGTGTTGCTGCTGCCCTGATGTATGCGCGGATTTCTGATGGAATTTTTGTTGAGGTCGGCGGTACATCCAGCGATATTTCGGTCATTAAAAATGGGATGCCTCAGGTTAAAACGGCACAGATTGGCGACAACAGATTAAGCGTTAAAACCATTGATGTTCGTACCATAGGGGTTGCCGGAGGATCAATTCCACGCATTGAAAAGAACAGGGTCATAGACGTTGGGCCAAGAAGTGCACATATTGCCAACTTATCTTATTCGGCTTATGCTGAAAGCGATGATTTTTCAGATATTGAAATTGAGATGATTTGTCCAAGAAAAGGTGACCCAAACGACTATCTCAAGATCAAAAAATCGGATGGAAATTATACGTTAACGCCAAGTGCAGCCTCCTATTTTCTTGGACTTGTTGTAGAAACAGGTCATGGAATAGCCAATATGAAAGCTGTGAAAAGCGCGATGTCAAACGTTGCTGCCAAACTAAAAATGACACCGACTGAATTGGCTGAAAGCATACTCGAAAACACTTCAAAGAAGGTCGAAAAAATCATAAAATCCTTGATCAGGGAATACAAACTGGATAAAAATTTTGTGATGCTCTATGGCGGCGGCGGCGGGGCCAGTGCTATCGTTCCCCATGCTGCAAAATACATGAGCATGCAGCACGAAATTGCCAAGGATGCTGAAGTGATTTCGGCCATAGGAGCTGCTATGGGCATGATGCGCGATACAGTGGAGAGAAGTATCATCAACCCAACAGAAAGTGATATAATCAGGATCAGGCAACAGGCCTCTGAATCTGTAATTGCAATGGGTGCAAAGCCTGAGACAGTCGAGGTTCAGGTGGAAATTGACAATGCCAATAAAAAGGTTATTGCAGTAGCCACAGGCTCAAGCGACCTTGCTTCCCGCGATAATAAAAAAAATCTCGATGAAGCCGGATTACAAAAAATAGCTTCAGAAGCGCTGAAAGCAGAAAAATATAAAGTCCAGACCTACGGAAGCACAAACTTGCTTTCAGTGATTGGCTACTCCAAAACCATTAACCATTTCTTTGGCCTTATGAAGGAAGCGCTCATGCCCGTTGTCGTTATGTCTAAAGATGGCGTGGTGAAAAGAAGATTTGAAAATGTGACCTTAAGAAACTGTAAAGTAGGACAGGTTAAAAGCAGTATTACCGAATTGGTTGATGAGCTGAGAACCTACGGTGACGGTGGCGAGATAATGCCGGATATTTATGTGGTTGTTTCCGGTAAAATCGTTGATATGTCAGGACTTCTTGAAGTTTCACAAATTTTGTCACTTGTAGATTTTGATTTAAAAGACCTGGATCAGTCGGAAAATGCGATTGTTTTAGGCGTAAAAAAACGTTAGAACGATGAGTCATACTTATAATAGTGTAATCTGGGGGCCTTCTCTTGCGGGTATTTCAAAAGCCATAGCGTTGAAGAAACAGGGCTTGCATGTGTTATTGGCTGGAAAATTTGGTTTCCCCGGAGGAAAATCATGCGAGTCTCTCTCAGTACTTTTTAATGAAGAAGATTTTCAAACCGACGAAGTGCTTCAACAAATACTTGAAAATGTAAGATCACAAAGATTTGGGATTTTATATCAAAGCAGATCTTCTATACTTCTTCATCCGGAAGCTTTGAAAAGGGCTTGCTGGCAGGTGCTGAATGAAAATGATGTTCCGCTCTTATTTCACGTAATTCCTACAAGGGTATCGGATCATGGAGATGAAAAAGAACTTGCACTCTTTGGACGCGAAGGCGAAATAAGTATTTATTCACAGAATATTTTTGATTTTTCTCAAGGCCGGAATCTAAATGAACTGAACGGAATTGACGGAAAAAGGACGCTGATTATCAACAGTTTTGTGTCTGACAGACTGCCGCCATCAATTCCCGGCTTTCATATAAAGCAACAGATCGAAACCCCCATCGGCCAATACATATCGTTTTCCGTGAGACATATTCAAGCCGCTGATGTAGATCAGGTCTTCAACCGTGAGCTGGATCGGTTTTCTATCGAAGCCTGGAAAAAGTATAAGGCCCGCGTCAGAATGATTCCGGTTTATCCTGAAGTTTTACGTGAATTGTAAGCAACTTAATTGTGCACTAAACATATATGAACGAGCTATTTAAATCTATTTACAGAGGTCTTGTGGTCTCTTGCCAGGCAGAAGGTGATTCACCATTTAACAATCCTGCCGACGTGGCCAAATTTGCCGTCTGTGCCCAGATGGGAGGTGCTGTTGCTATTCGTACAGAGGGGATTGAAAAGGCAAAAGCAATCCTCGAAATTGTTCATCTGCCGCTGATCGGACTTGTGAAATCAGCATTTCCTGATGGTTCTGTAAGGATTACCGGAAGTGAAAAAGATGTTGCTGACCTCATTCAGGCCGGTTGTAATATTGTGGCCATCGATGGAACTTTCAGGGAAAGAGAAGGTATGACAGGCCCTGAATTTATTGCACACATTAAATCAAAATATGCAATTGTTGTGATGGCCGATATTGCCACTTTTGAAGAAGGCCTGGCATGTGCAGCTTCTGGTGCCGATTGTCTTTCAACAACATTAAGTGGATACACACTGGAGACACAAAATCAAAACAAGGATTTACCGGATTTCGATTTATTGCAAAAACTGGTTCACCAGTTTTCAGATTCGCTGCCTGTTATTGCTGAAGGGCGTTTCAACACCCCTGAAATGGCCGGAAAAGCTATTGATGCCGGCGCATGGGCCGTTGTTACAGGCACTGCGATAACCCGTCCTCAAACAATCACAAAATGGTTTTACGATGCAATTAAAAAATAAATATGATATTATTGTAGCCGGAGCCGGTATTGCCGGAGTGTCGGCTGCAGCTGCAGCTGGCGGCATGGGATGTTCTGTGTTGCTGATTGAGCATTACCCTTTTCTTGGTGGAATGTCCTCAGCCGGAATGGTTTCTCCTTTCATGAAATCGGTCACAGGTGGAAAAAATCTTGTCCAGGGGATTTATAAAACCCTTGAAAAAGGATTGAGAGCTTCCGGGGGAATGATCGATAATGGGTTCTATTCGTGGGCTTTCCGCTCTACCGCCAATCAATTGTTGCACGAAAACAATGTTGATATTCTTTATAATGCAGATGTGGTTGAAGTTCTGGTAAAAAACAAGGCAATACAATCTTTGTTGTTAGCTACGCCTTCCGGAAAAATCAGTGTGGAAGCCAGTCAGTTTATCGATACAACCGGCGATGCACAGCTGGTGGAACTTGGAAATTTTCCCTGGTTAAAAGGGGATGAAAAAACCGGAAAACTTCAGGCATTGACATTGTTTTTCAGAATGGGGGGGATAGATGTTGTTAAAACTGCTGAATACAGCAAAGAAAACCGCGAGGATTTTCTTCCCTGGATGGATTTCAATTATAATTTCTCGCGGATAATTTCTATTGCCGGATATACAGGCCTGATAAAAAAAGCCAAATCGGAAGGTCGTTTTCCATATGATGTAGATTATGTGTTTTTTACTACTTTGCCCTCTTCCGGCGAAGGCTCTTTTAATACAACAAATATTCTCGGCATTGATCCTTCAACTTCTTTTGCACTCACAAAGGCTGAAACAGAAGGACATAAGCAAGTCGCTCAGATCGTTGATTTTCTCAATAAAGATGTTCCTGGTTTTGAAAATGCATATCTGATCGATACCGCTGTACAGGTGGGAGTGCGTGAGACCAGACGTGCTCAGGCTCAATATATGATGACCGGCGAAGACATTCTCAACGCAGCAAAATTCAGTGATGTGATTGCAAGAGGTTGTTATGGGGTGGATATTCATGGCCAGAAAGGTGAAAAAAGCCGCATGGATGAACTTGAAGAAGGTGCCTGGTATGATATTCCACTCAGGTCGTTGCGGGTGAAAGATTCCGAAAACCTGATGGTTGCCGGTCGCTGCATTGGCTCCACACGTGAAGGCCATGCCGCATTGCGTATTCAACCCACAGCATCGGCCACAGGTGAGGCTTGTGGAGTGGTGGCAGCATTGGCAGTGAAAATGAAAACCTCTCCTGATAATGTCCCTTATGAGAAAATCAGGGAATTTCTGATCCATAATATCGATTAAAAACCAAGTTAAAGCAAAAAATATTTTGGAAAAGACTAAAATCATTTTTGGAACAGACGGATGGCGCGGCCTGCTGGGCGACGAACTGAACAACGTGAATATTCAGCGCGTTGCACAAGCTTTTGCCCTTTACATCAAGGAAAACGGGACTCAAAACCGCGTTGCAATTGGCTTCGACGGAAGAAAATTTTCCAAAGAATTTGCTCATATTTTTGCAGAGGTGCTTTCCGGAAATAAGATAGAAGTCCTGGTTTCTGACCGGATTCTGCCGACACCGGTTGTTTCTTATATTTGTCTTACCAGAAAATGCGATGCCGGAGTAATGATTACTGCATCGCATAACCCGCCACAATACAATGGAATTAAATTCAAATCCTCTGATGGCAGTCCGTTTTTTACAGAACAAACAGCAATAATAGAGTCATTTATCGACCGGAATGAAGCGGTAAAAAGCACCGAAAAAATCGCAGAGATTGACTTCACGAAGGATTACATTTCGCACATCGAAAAACTTATTGATTTTGAAACCATCATGAATGCCGGCCTCAATGTTGTCATTGACTCCATGGCCGGCGCGGGTGGACTTATGCTCGAGAATCTTCTGAAGAAGCACAACATCAAGGTTCAGACAATCTTCGGCGAGCCTGAAACAGATTTTTGTGGTCGCCTTGCAGAGCCTGTTGCAGCGAATCTCCAACCTTTATCAGATTTTCTGAAGGGTGGAAATTTTTCGCTCGGACTGGCTACCGACGGCGATGCTGACCGCCTGGGCGTGATGACCGACATGGGTGAATTTATGAATATTCAGGAAACAATTCTCTATCTGGCACAATACATTAAACTTCAGCGAAATGTTGACGGGCCATTGGTGAAGACTGCTTCTGTTACCGATAAGGTTTTAAGTTTTTCAAAATCCACTTCTGTTGAAGTCATCGATGTGCAGGTCGGGTTCAAATATGTCGCTGAAGCCATGATGGAAAGTGGCGCTGCTTTTGGCGCAGAAGAATCAGGTGGCTTTGGTTTTAAAGGACATTTGCCTGAGCGTGATGGAATCTTTTCTGCACTTATTTTTCTGGAGATGCTCAGCGCTTCAGGCTTTAATAGTCTTGATGCCTTTATCAGGAACAAACGCCTGGAACTTGGAGAAATCTTTTACAGCCGCATCGACAGTATTAATGATAACCCTAAGAGGCATAATGTTTTAGCTGCTTTAACTGCCAATCCTCCAAATACATTATCGGGATTTAATGTCACCGAGGTCAAGACGTATCTCAACAGTCGCGGTTTGATCAATGGTCAGAAAATACTTTTGGAAGGCAATCCCCGCTGGCTCTTAATCCGGGTATCGGAAACTGAGCCAATGGTAAGAATTTATGCCGAAGCAGAAAATGACTCAGAGGTGAAAACCCTGCTTGAATCAGGTTACGAATTATTCAACGCTTACTTACAAAAATGAAATTACACACATATTTATGATAACAAATCTGGAAACAGTTATTCAAACATTCAGCAATCACAAGGGTGAATTTGCGGAAGTTAAAAATCCGTCTTATATCTTTCCTTCTGTCGAATATTACCCGCTGGCAAAGCCACTCAAAAAAATCAGCCAACTGAAGGCTGCACTTATGGATATGGATGGGACTACGACCACAACAGAGGTTTTGTGCATCTATTCGCTTGAAATGATGGTCAGACGAATGAGTAATTTGCTGACAAAAGAACAGTGGCATGGGATCGACCACGCCCTTGATCTTGCGCATATCATTGGAAACAGCACTACAAAACATGTTGAATACCTGCTGAAAAAATATCAAAATCTGCTAAATACTGAACAGGTTTACAAAGAGTTTTTAGTGGCTTCACAGTGGACTGTTCTGCATGGAATGGATGCGCAAAGAAAGGCTGAAGTTGTACAGAATCTCAAAAAACTCAATATTGGCGGGGCTTTGACAGATATCCGAAATCAAATGAGTCAGGAATTGCTGATTGACAAATGGTCGGATAAAATACCTCATCCCGACTTCAGCATGCTGGTGAATCTTGGAATCGACATTTATTATGAAACCTATCACCGGATTCTGGCTTTACTGAAACAAGGCAAAAGCGATGAGGTGCGCCAACAGGTTTTTGGTGTAAGTGATACCGATGAAAACCTGATTTCACCAATGCCCGGAATTCCGGTACTTATTCCTTTGATTAAAGGATGGCTGGGCGATGAGGCTTCTTTGCTGTCTGATGAGTTGATTGCAGACTATGAAAAAAGCACGGGTAAAGCGCTCAACCTCGGTGACAAAGTTAAGTTTGCCCTCAAGCTTAAGTGGATGGGAGACTATTTTGAAAAAAAACCTGTAAAGCTTGGCCTTGTTACATCTTCCATCTTTTATGAAGCTGACATTGTGATTCAGGAAGTGATTTCTGTGATGGCTGCCGTGATAAAAAGAAGCAGCTTAAGCGATGCAAAGAAAACCTTTATACTTGAAGCTTACAAAGACTATCATCAGATTTATGACGCTTTTGTGACAGCTTCAGACTCAAATGAAATCAGACTTAAACCTCACCGCGACCTATACAGCATTGCACTGCATAAAGCCGGTCTGATGCCTGAAGATTTTGACAAAGTCGTTGGTTTTGAAGACAGTCAGAGTGGAACAGTGGCAATCCGTGCCGCCGGAATAGGATGCTGTATCGCTGTTCCTTTTGCCCAAACGCTATCTCACAATCTTGAAGCGGCCTCACATGTGCTTCCCGGTGGCGTGCCGGAGGCTGTTTTTGACTTCAGTCTGTTTCTTGAATCATCAATATATTAATTTGAATCGAATCAATAAAATCATCTTATAACACAATGGGCAATAACAACAAATCTGTTTTTCATATCATTTCCAATACCCACTGGGATCGTGAATGGAGGTTTCCGTTTCAGCGCAATCGTCAGATGTTGGTCGATATGATCGATGCAGTGCTTGAAATTCTGGAATCTGAACCTGATTACAGGGCTTTTCACCTCGACAGTCAAAGCATTGTTTTGAAAGATTATCTGGAGATCAAACCTCAGAATAAAGAACGAATTATTAAGCTGACCAAAGAAAACCGTTTGCTCCACGGGCCATGGTATATCCTGCCTGAAGAGTTTCAGGTGGGTGGCGAAAATCTTGTCAGAAATCTGCTAATCGGACATAAAGTGAGCAATAAATATGGCGGCGCTTCCAAAATTGGTTACTCTCCTTTCTCATGGGGTCAGATTTCTCAGTTGCCTCAGCTTTATAAAGAGTTCAATATCGACCTGATAATGTTCTACAGGGGAATCAATTCCATCGACAGTCCAAAAGCTGAGTTTTTATGGGAAGGTGCTGATGGTACCCAAATGATTTCTTCCCGTTTCAGCACGATGCCCCGCTACAATTTTTATTTTTATATCTACAGGCCTGCTGTGCATAATGAAGGTTTTTATGATGTTGAATACAAATGGAATAAAGGTGGTACGCCTTTCCATTTTGCAGATAAAATGCAGCACAATGAAGATTATTTCATCATCTCTCCCCATCAGGAGTACTATCCTGAAAATATTCAGCCGATGGTCGAAAAAATTATTCAGGACCAGGCTGACGACTTCACTTCAGCACACAAAATATGGATGGAAGGTCATGATTCCTCAGGCCCAAACAGACTTACTGTAAACATTATACGTGATATAAAGAAGAAAATGCCTCATCTGGATGTGCGGCATTCCACGCTTGAAGAATATGCTGCTTTGTTGGCAGAAAATCTTGATGTTGAAAGCCTGAAGAAAGTCTTTGATGAAAGACGCAGCGCACAAAACAACAACCGTTGCGGCAATCTTTTTGGATATACTACTTCTGCCCGCATGTATCTTAAGCAAGCAAATTTCGATGCCGAACGTTGGTTGCAGTATTACGCTGAACCGTTCAATATTTTTTCTTCAATGAACGGTCGCGATATCAATGATCAGTATACTGAAACAGCCTGGGAATTGATTGTTCAGAATTCTGCACATGATTCAATCGGCGGTTGTTCGCTCGATCCCATTCATGAAGACATGATGATCCGTTACAGGCATGCAGTGGAAATTTCAAAAGGTGTTTTTGAACGTTCTGCGAAACATCTTGTCAATACGCTCAATACAAGTACATTGGAACAATTGGATGAAAACGGCATCTTTATTACCGTCGTAAATCCTGCAAACTATCTTCGTTCGGATGTGACGGAAGCATTTATTGATATTCCCAAAACACTTGATAAAGGTGACTTTGATTTGCTGGACAGCAATGGCATACTTGTCGAAAAAGCATTGATTGCGAGAGAAAGCCATCAGCCTGTACTTGAACAAATGATCAACCGGCCGATGTTTTTTGACATGATCCGTTATCACGTTTATCTTCATCTGAACGAAATCCCTTCATTCGGGTTAAAAACTTTTGTGGTCAGGCCTGTTGAGCCCTCAAATTCTTCTGATGAAACTTCAGATTGTAAACTTGAAAACGAATACTTTTCAATCAATGTTCAACCCGACGGTTCACTTGATGTTTTTGACAAACAAACAGAATCAGGTTACGAAGGTGTCGCATTCTTTGAGGATCACGGTGAAGCGGGCCATGCATGGGTGCTGAATCCTGTTGGGCCGTTTATAAGTACAAAAAACTCCAAAGCCTCTATAAGAAAGCGTTTCAGCAGTTCGATCTACAATGAGATTTCAATAGAACACAAGCTGATGCTCCCCGCAAATTTGAAATCACGCAGTGAAATCAACGAGCCTTTTGTCGAAAACCGTATTGAACTGATTGTAGGTTTGAGCAAAGGACAGAAGCATATCAGTCTTTTAGTGAATGTGGAAAACAATTCTGAAAGTCACAGATTGCGATTGATGATTCCAACGAAACTGAAAGCAGAATTCTCTTTCGGAGAAGGTCAGTTCAATGTCGTAAAACGAAGCCTGAAGCGCATCGACAGCACCGGATGGCTTGAGCAACCGATGTATGATTATCCGATGCATCATTTTGTAGATGTTTCAAATGGCAAGAAAGGATTCGCAGTTTTGGCCGACGGCCTGAAAGAATACGAAGTCCTGGATAACGAAGAGCAGACTTTGGCAATAACTTTACTCAGAACGTTTGAATACAAAATTAATCCATCGGCTCCACAGGATTATTCGCATGAAAAAGGCTCACAAATGCTGGGTAAATCTCAATATCGGCTGGCTCTCTGTCCGCACAAAGGCGATTGGCAGGAAGGCGGTTTATACGAGGAAGCACATTTGTTTAATTATCCGCTGCGGCTGTTGCAAACTGGCAAGCTCAGAGGTGCATTTGGAGCAGAAAGAAGCCTGCTGAAAGTATTGCCTGACGGGCTTGTTTTCAGTGCCTTCAAAAAAGCTGAGAATGATGAATCAAACGCTTCGGTTTTGAGACTTTTTAATCCGACAGATGAAACAATTCATGGGAATATCAGTCTTGAAACTAAAATTATTTCAGTGCAAAAAGTTTCACTGGAAGAGATTCCGTCAGAAGAAATTCCTTTGGCAGATGACCACAGTTTTGAAATAACAGCAGCTCCCAAAAAGATTGTCAGTTATCTTATCCGCTATTAAGTCAGAAAGAAGAAAATAAATAAATAAAAACCATACTTCAAACAAAGAAATAACTCCTATGATTAAAAATGATTATGGATTTTTTACAGAGGATTTCAGAGAATTTGTAATTACAAATCCCGAAACTCCACGACCCTGGTTCAACTACATCTGGAATGAAAAATATGCAGGTTTAGTTTCGCATGGTGGCGGAGGTTTTTCGTTTCTCGAAACCCCAAGAGACAACCGCATTTCACGTATGCGTTACAACTGTTTGCCCTGGGATCGTCCGGGTCGCTATGTCTTTCTGAAAGATACGGAAACAGGCGATTACTGGTCGCTGAGCTGGGCGCCGACAATTGATCGGAAATATGATCACTATGAGGCACGCGTCGGACAGGGTTATACCGTTATCATCACTGAGTATAAAGGCATCAGAGCTGAAATTGCTTATTTTGTTCCGCGCGATAATAATTGTGAAATCTGGAAGGTAAAACTTCAGAATGTCAGTGGAAGAAAACGAAATCTTCAGGTGTATGCTTTTCAGGAACTCATGATGGGTAACGCACTGAATGACATCATCAATCAGCCGAACGACAAGCATTTTACCGATATTATTTACAATGATGAACAGCAGACACTTGAGGCTACACGACGTTACTGGGTGCTCAATAAAAAGTCTGCAACGGTTGAACAACCAAATATCGACTGGAAGTATAAGGTTTATTTTACCATGAATCTTCCGGTTTCCGGCTTTGATGGTAGTCTGGATAAATTTATCGGAAGATGGCGTTCAGAAGCCAATCCTGTTGCCATTGAAAATGGAAAAATGGGCAATACTGAAATTACTGCCGGCGACCCGGTTGTAGCGCTTCAATCGGAATTGGAAATGGAGCCGGATGCAACGAAAGACTTCTCGGTTTTTATGGGTATTGAAGCGAAAGACACAGTTTCTCCCTACGAAAGTCTCAAAATAGCACAATACAAAGACAATGATTTCATTGAAAGTAAATTAGCTGAGGTAAAAAGATTCTGGGACAATTATCTTTCGTATGTAAAAGTTGAAACACCTGACGAAAGTTTCAATCTGATGCTGAATGTCTGGAATCAATACCAGTCAGCTGTTACTTTTGATATGGCCAGAAATTCCGGATACTATCACGGTGGACTTTTGTTCGGAACAGGCATACGTGATCAGTTTCAGGATATCCTTGGGATGGTGATCGTTGATCCGAAGAGGGTGCGTGAAAGAATGCTCAATGCGCTGCAATATCAGTTTAAGGATGGCTCAACGCTGCATAATTTTTTCAAACTGACAAATCATGGCGAACGCACACACCATTCCGATACGCCACTTTGGATACCTTTTGGCATCATTGAATACTTGAATGAAACCCATGATTTTTCCATTTTGGATGAGGTGGTTGTTTTTCATGATGAAGGAGAAGCAAGCGTTTATGAACATATGGTTCGTGCCTTGGATTTTGCTATCGGCGACTGCACCGAAAGAGGATTGCCAAAGATTCGCAAAGGCGACTGGAACGACACTCTCGATCATATCGGTCCTCAGGGCAAAGGTGAAACAATCTGGGGTGCATTTTTCCTCTGTTATGTCCTGGATAAAACTTTTGAATTGCTTGATTTCCGCAAGGATGTTGCAGTTAAAACGCGCTGGCAGAATGCCTATAATCATATTGCAGATGTCGTAAATGAAATTGCCTGGGATGGTGAATGGTATGTGCGCGCTTTTCGCGACAACGGACAGGTTGTTGGTTCCAAAACCATGGATCAGGGCAAGCTTTTCCTGAATACACAATCATGGTCAGTGATCTCAGGAGTTGCTCCAAAAGAACGTTCAGATATGGCTTTACAAAGTTGTTTGAATCATTTGGAAAACAAAACCGGAATGCAGATTTGCTGGCCGGCCTACCGCGAAGTGGAAGATAATATTGGGCTTATTTCACGTTGTGTGCCGGGAAAAAAAGAAAACGGAGCAGTCTTCAATCACGCCTCGTCATGGTTTGTTCTCGCCGGACTGATGAATGGAAATGTGGAAGATGCTTTCCGGATCTATCAAAAAATGATGCCTGTCAATTCGTCCCGCAACATTGGTCTCGATCGCTATGAAACCGAACCTTATGTGTATTCAGAATATGTAACAAGCAGTGAACACGAAACCGAAGGACAGGCTTCGCATTCATGGCTCACAGGTTCTTCGGTCTGGATGTATCGCATTGGACTTGACTGGATTCTTGGTCTGCGCACTTCTCTGAAAGGAATAATGATTAATCCCGGCATTCCAAAAGACTGGGATAAATTGAAAATAACCAGAAAATACCAAGGCAAAACCCTGGATATTTCTATCGACAACAGTGCCGGAGTCAACAAGGGGATAAAGCAGATATCGATTAATGGACTTGATTTTTCAGGTGATTGGATTAATGTTCATGATTTCCAATCTGAAAAAATCGAAGTGACAGTAATTATGGGGTAACCGGAAATACGCTTGTTGCGGGAAAAGAAAAATTGTAACTGAAAGTCTGATTCAAATGAATGTACTTTTTTTAGGCGATTCAATCACAGAAGCATTCAGGCCGGAAGCTTATTTTCCGGGCATGAATGTCGTTAATCACGGAATCTCCGGCTTAAGTTCTGAAGAACTGTCTCAGATTATAGAGCCTGAATGGTTTAGTAATGAACCTGATATAGTTTTTTTATGCATTGGCACAAATGATATTGCACGTGGATTTGCAGCTGAAAAAACGAACAGTTTCATAAAATTGTTGATTGCCTTCATCAGGGAATACACAAAAAAAGGGACCGCAATTTATCTGATTTCACTCTTTCCAACAAGAAATAATCCTCCAAGACCAAATCATTTAATCAACCGGTTAAATCAAATCTTGCACGAAACCTCACTGCAATGGGAAACAAGTTATTTGCATCTTACGCCATATTTTTCAGATCAGAATGGGGAGCTATTGGCAGATTTTACAGACGATGGATTACACTTAACGCACAAGGCCTACGAACATTGGAGAGATTTATTGCTGCCATTAATCCGTGATCGAAGTTAAAGATTTGAAAAGTTCGAACACTACGTTTATTTTTATGAACCTTTAAAATAATTAATAAAACATACGACACTTTTTAAAAAAATTTAATAATATTGCAGTCTATAATTAAAATTATTCTTAGAAACCAAATTGAATCATTAAACTCAAACTTTGATTAACCTAAAAAAATTAACCTATGAAAAAATTTACTCATTTTAGATTCGTAACCATTTTTATGGTTATGATGATTGCTTTAATCAGCGATCCTTCGATTGTGGTGGCACAGGCACTGGAGCCGATTTCCACCATCATCGACAAAACGCAGGCATCTGGAAACCTTCCTTCGATTATTAACAATGCCGGTAATAACAGAGGAGCCGGTTTCAACGGACAACAGATTTTCGTTGCTTCACGACAAGATGGTAACCATATCTATTACTGGGATGTTGCCAGTCCGTCATTGGAACCTCAGCAACTGAGTCTGACCGGTGTTGAAGGTGGTGTTTTCACTCTATCTGATCTTACCGTGGTTGGAAATCACATTTTTGCATCCAACATGGTTTTTGCAGGAGGTGATTTTAAAGTTTATCATTGGGCAGCCACTTCAGCAGAACCTGTTGTGTTGTTAAATTATGCAGCAGCTCCGGCACGTCTAGGAGATGCATTCAGCGTAATCGGCGACCCTGCAACAAGTGCCAAACTGATTGTGAGCGGCCATGGAACACAAGATTTTTATGTCTGGAATATTGAAAATGGCCAGATACTTAATACAGTTCCAACTGTATATACTTTTGGTACAATATTGAATGCAAGTTTTGGAAGAGTTACAAAAGTTCCTGGTGAAGATATGTATCTTGCCAGCGGTTCAGGTTTTGGACTGCTTTTACTTGATGCACAAATGAATGTATTAGCTGAGGTTCAGGCTGGATTTTTCCCGTATTGGTCGATGTATCCACATATATTTTACTATGAAGGACACCGTTACCTGATTTATTCGCACGTAAAAACTGCCCCAAATGAGAACATCCTTTATGTACTTGATTTGAACGATGGCGCTACACTCGTTGAGGCGCTTCAGAATCTTGAGGCTTCAGTTTTTGCTGACAAAGTAGTGCATTCTATTAATTTAGGGGATATTTCAAATGGAAATGCAAGTGTGAGCGTTGATGTATTGAACGATGCTTCGGGCAATTTAATGTATTTGGCTTACAGCGCGGGCAATGGATTTATAGCACAACAAGTAGGAGATGCATCACCAGCACTTCTTGAACCTATTACAACAATCATCGACAAAAGTCAGGCCACCGGAAACTTGCCTCCATTTATAAGTAATCCAGGCAATAACCGGGGTTCAGGATTTAATGGAAGTCATGCTTTTGTGGCTTCACGCCAGGATGGCAATCATGTGCATTACTGGGATGTTGCTAATCCTGAGGCGCCGGCGCAGGAGTTGAATCTGACAGGTGTTGAAGGGGGTATTTTTACTTTATCAGATCTAACGGTTGTAGGAAACCACATTTTTGCGTCCAATATGGTTTTTGCAGGTGGTGATTTCAAAGTCTATCATTGGTCAGGTTTAGATGCTCAGCCAACTGTTTTACTTAATTACCCTGCTGCACCTGCCCGACTTGGCGATGCTTTTACTGTTTTGGGAGATCCTGCAACGAGTGCAAAACTAATTGCCAGCGGCCACGGCACTCAAAGTTATTATGTGTGGAACATTGAAAACGGTCAGATTTCAAATACCGTCCCAATGGTTTATACTTATGAAAACACATTAAACGCAAACTTCGGAAGAGTTACCAAAGTACCTGGCGAAGATTTGTATCTGGCTAGCAGCTCCGGTGCCGGCTTACTATTGCTGAACAGCGAAATGGTTTTACAGGCGCAGACTCAAGCGGGATACTTCCCTTATTGGTCAATGTATCCTCAGATTTTCTATTTTAAAAACCACAGATATCTTGCTTATATCCACGTAAAAGATGCTCCCGGAGAGAATATGCTTTATATATTGGACATCAATGATGGAGCAAACGCTTTGGAAGCAATCCAGAATTTTGAAACAACTCCATTCGCTGACAGAGTAATTCATTCAGTGAATATCGGCAATCTTGCAAATGGAAATGCAAGTGTAGGCCTGGATATTTTAAATGATGCAGCAGGCAATGTTTTAATGATGGCATATGCAGCAGGCAATGGCTTTGTTGCACAAAAAATTGGAGATGAAGTTAATGTTGGATTTTTCGAACGCAACACAGCATCCTTTAATTTATTCCCAAATCCTGCCAACACTTCATTTAACGTTTCATCAGAGAGTATGATTAAATCAGTCATAATCTATGATGTCACCGGAAAAGTATGCAGGGAGATCAGTGGCAACGATTACCAGGTCAATATAGATACAGATGGTTTGAGTAATGGTTTATTCCTTGTACGTGTTAAAACCGATAATGGAATTTCAAGTAGAAAACTTCTCATTCAGAAATAGAGTTAGTTTGTAAACCTAAAACGCGATTAGAACACTGTCAAAAGGCAGTGTTCTAATCGTTTATAGATGTTTGGAAAAATCAATCCCTATATGATTTTAAGAATCGACAGCCATAATAAACTTGACCCTTTTGAAACTGCAATTGAAACTGCAGCTTCTGACTGGCCTTTTGCTGAACAAATCCAGTTGGTTGATACTGTAACAGGAAATGTTTGCAGAAACATGACAAAGGTTTCTTTGTTTGCAAATGCAGATCATTTATTTATAAGATTTGTTTGTTTTACAGATGCTGTTTTTTCGTATCTGACCAAAAGAAATTCGAATGTCTGGGAGGAGGAGGTGGCAGAGGTTTTTCTTCAGCCACCTGGCATGGAAAATTATTATTTTGAACTGGATGTTAACCCAAATAATGCTGTTGCTGATTTATACATAAGAAATGATGAGCGTCAGGATGGCTCAAAAAATGTTCAGGCCATAAAACCATGGACTTGTAAAAATCTTGAAACCAGAATTTTTGTGAAAGGAAAGCTGAACGAAAAAGGAGGGGCTCAGTATTGGATTGCTGAATATAAAATACCCTTTGTAAGTTTGGAGCTACAAGAGCTTAATCAGGCACAGAAATGCTGGAAGGCTAATTTCTACAGAATTGATAGAAGCGAAAAGGAAACAGAGTATCATGCATGGAATCCAACCGGAAAAATTGATTTTCACATGATGGAAAAGTTCACGAGCATTATGTTTATCAAGGATTAATTGAATGACATAGAAAAGAGAGAAAATAAAAAAACCTGCTTGTTTTTCGAGCAGGTTTTTTAAATTTTTATTTGACTTTATGCCTGTGCTTCCGCAGGAACTACGGATACAAAAGATCTGTCGTCGCGTTTTTTGCGGAATTCAACTGTGCCATCAACGAGTGCGAAAATGGTATGATCTTTTCCAATACCTACATTTTCACCAGGATGATGTTTTGTGCCACGTTGACGAATGATGATATTGCCGGATTTGGCAAACTGTCCACCAAAAATTTTCACTCCAAGTCGTTTACTTTCTGATTCACGACCGTTGTTTGAACTACCAGCTCCTTTTTTATGTGCCATTGTATATCAGTTTTTCGTGTTCTTACTCTGTGATTGCCTCAATCAAAACCTTGCTCAGGTATTGGCGATGGCCGTTTGATTTCTGATAACCTTTTCTTCTTTTCTTTTTGAAGACGGTTACTTTATCTCCTTTAAGGTGCTCAATAATCTTTACGTCAACCTTGGCTCCGGTGAGTGTAGGCGTGCCTACTCTTACCTGACCTTCGTTGTCGATTAGAAATACTTTTTCAAAAGAAGCGTTGCTTCCTTCTTCTCCTTCGAGCCTGTGGACAAAAACTTGTTGTCCCTGGCGCACCTTAAACTGCTGTCCTGCTATGTCAACTACTGCGTACATAATATTTTCAATTCTAATTTTTTAGGGCCAAAATCGGACGGCAAAAATACAAATTATTTTGATTTACAAAACATTTCTTTTTAAAAAATCATAGATTTAAAGAAGAAGATGATACACTGGCAATTATAGGTCGCTTTTTCTTGTTCACCAAAAGCACTCCTCCGATAATCATCGCGATCCAAAGCAAGTGTTTAAGCGTAAAATACTCTCCGTCTGCAATTCCCCAGAGCAAGGCCACTATTGGAATGAGGTAGGTGACCGAAGAAGCGAAGATTGGCCCTGTAATTTTGATCAGTGTGTTGAATGCAATCATTGCCAAAGCCGTACCAACAATGGCTAATATTGCAATATACAGAAGACCTTTCCATGCTTTTGGGTCATTTGCAAACTGACTTACAACATCTGTTGCGCCAAAAAGAATTATTGATGCAATGATTCCAGCTATAAAAAAAGTCATGGATGTAATCGTTAGCGAATCGATATGCCTTAGTTTAGCTTTGATGAGGTTCACATTGATTGCATAAAAAACTGTAGCCAGAATGATAAGCGATGAATACTTCAAATTGAAACTAAAAGCATTGCCACCGCTGATACTGATGAGTCCTATTGCTCCTGCAAGGCCTGTAAAAACACCTATAACATTGATTAAACGCGTCTTAAGTCCAAACAAAAGAAATCCGGCGATAAGTGTAAATAATGGTGTAAGTGAGTTCAATAGTCCGGCTGTTGCGCTATCGATTCCTGTTTGTGCAATGGAAAATAAAAATGCAGGCAATAAACTTCCCATCACTCCGGAAAGACTTAACCAGTAAAAGTCATTTCTGCTGATTTTGTTTATCTTTTTGAGCGCAAAAGGTAGCAAAAACAAAAAAGTGATGACTACACGCAGTGCGCCTACCTCAACCGCAGAAAAATACTCCAGACTGCGTTTTATCAGTATGAATGAGCTGCCCCAGGTGACAACCAATGCTGCCAGAATGAACCAGGAAAGATGCTTAGGATTCATAATTGATGCAAGTTTTGCGGCGGCAAAAGTACGTTAAATATACACATCAAATTTTTGATGGCATTTCAAGGTATGTAATGAGTTTTTTTTCTGTGAAGAGAATAAATAAGGTGTATTTTCCCGGCTTTATTTGAATCATCAGGAAAACACACCTTACTTAATGTGTCGTTATAGAGAATATTTTAAGACTTTCAGATCAGGCTTATTTCTGAACGACTATTTTAAGACTCTTTTCGTTTAATTTTATGAAGTAAACGCCATTAGATAAGTTACTTACGTCAATATTATTAGCGCCTGGAATAACTAAAAAGTCAGCAATCTTTTTACCTGAAATATCAAAAAGAAATGCATTCTCTTGTTGTTTTCCCTCATATTTCAAAATCATTTTATCCATCACAGGATTTGGATACACAGACAAAAGAGCACTTTCGTTTTCTTCAATTCCGACACCCGTATCATATACATTCATTCGAATGGCAACATTGCCCCATTGGGTGTTGTCGAAGGTTGTAAGCTTGTTTTCGGTTTTTCGCCAGAACAAGCCGTTTTCTGTTCCGTCATAGCCAACGCGGATGCTATTGGTGCCTGTTTGATTCACCATGAGCGCATAAAATCCAGCATCTAGTTCGACAGGTTCTTCAAGTTGCCAGGTAATGAATTGCTCGCTCATTGATGGATCACGAAATATCTCCGGACTGGTATAAATCTCCGAAATGATGGTGCTGTCTGCCATATTGATTTCAAAAAGACTTACAGTGAAATTCACGTTGTTCGTCAATTCGTGCCAGCCGATAGTATAAGAAGTGAAATGATCTGTTTGAAGAAGCTGATAAAGATTGCCAAAAGTAATGTCATTGGAGCCTCCAATGCCTCCTTCAAGCTCGCCATATTCGGTAGAGAAAACGGAGTCGCTGACAAAAATCCTTAAAAGAGCTGCATTTGTCGGACCGCTGAGATCAATGCCTGCTGCCAGAAAATGATGATAAAAATAGAATTCTCCGGATTGTGTTGGCACAAAAGGTGGATTTGCTGTGAATGCAAATTCAAATCCGGCTGGAAAAAAGGCAACTGTATTGCTATTGGCAACATTTCCATTATCGTTGGAAATATTCAGATAAAGACTTGGAATTCCATTTATTCCGGTGTTTTCTCCTTTTGCTCCAAAATTAAACGGAGAAAAATGATTCAAAGGTGTTGATGCATATTTGGGCACATTCAAGTCGCTGATTGTCATTTGATAGGGCTGGAGATTAAACTCACTGATTGTTACCTCGTCAATCATCCACTGTTCAGCCCAAACAAATCCGTCATCAAATTCAAAACGGAATCGAACCTGATTGGCTTGTCCGGCGATGTTGTCAACAATCAGTTCTGTAAGCGCAAAATTATCGATCGTACCTATAACAGTACTAAATTCAGCTACTTGCACCCATGGATTATTGTCTGCCGAATAATGTACTCTGGCAAAATTTGTTGCTCCAAAACGGTTGAAGAAATGTTTGAAACTTATTTTCAGTCTGCCCACAAGTGCAGAAGTATTCACTGGCGGCGTAATCAATGAAGCATGCACATTGACACCTTGTCCGGCCAAATCACTGTCGATAATTGCTCTGCTATCCTCAAAAAACCAATTGTATCCGGATTCTGATTCATCTGTAATTTGCCAGTGAAGGGGTAAATTATTGGCATCAAAAAGTTCTGTTAAAGGAAGATCCTGAACTGTGATGGGAACAAGCGTTATTGGTAAAAGCATGTTTGAATTTGCAGTTACATTGTCCCAGATTTGATTGTAACCCTCGGCATATATATAATAAGGATAGAGACCTTCCAAAAGAATTATGCTTGCTTGCCCTTGTGCGTTTGTTAAGAGTGTTTGACCGGCAATCTCAATTAAGGCATTTTCAACAGCTCCTGAAGACCCAATTAAAGAAAAAGTAAGCTCAAAGCTTGGCAGAGAAACCAGATTTATAGGAATAACAACACTTTGATCAGAAATTGTAAAATTACCTGTTTGACTGATGTGAAAAGGATGTGAAACGGCATAATTAAATGTTCCGGCTGTAAGATTGAAAATGGCAATACCATTTACATTGGTTTCTATTTGTTGGCTGCCTATTTGAACAATTGCGCCTTCGAGCGGATTTTGTCCATCTGAAGATACCTGAAATGTTGCAGTTAATAAATCGCTGATAGTAAACACCTGTTCGTTTACAAAATCAGAACCTGCAAAAGCACCGTCAACTGTTTGAACGCTCCAATAATAGGTTCCTTCATCAAGTCCCTGAATGATAGCACCCTTATGCGTTCCTGTATTTCCATTTTCAGGCAAAAATAGTTGACCTGTTGATGGGTCGGAAACCGGTGAAACGATATCTATTCCACCTGGTGTAGTTCCAACGCGTAAATTATACGTCAATGATGATTCAGCTGTCTGATTATCTGAACCACTTAACCAACTCAGCGAAGCACCTCCACCTGAGACAGACGCCTGTAAACCGGTAGGTTGCAGGGGAGGAGTGTTGGCAACGGGAGTATTGTTAGTGTAAATCTTTGTATGAAAGTCTCCTACATTGAAGTATCCGGAAACTAAAACATCAAGTTTACCATCATTGTTGTAGTCTCCCCAATATGCTGATGAACGTCTTAGGCCTGGGAATGCGAATCCAAGATATTTCGTAAAAACATCATTTCCCTGATTCAGATATATTTCTGTAACCCTTGTTGCTCCGGTGGAAACGTTTGATCCGGTTAAAATTACGTCGATAAGTCCGTCGTTGTTCATGTCGCCAAAGGCAACACTTCCCTGTATTATGCCCGTCATAGGAGTAGGGACAAACTGAAAGCTTGTTCCCTGAATATTTTTGTACAAACGTGTTTGTAAAACATCGCTATTGTTACTACCTGCAATGAGTATATCAAGAAATCCATCTCCTGAATAATCAGCCAGGCTGATTGAAGAATATCTGGAAGGCTCAAGGGCGACAGGCATTTCTGTAAATACAGCATCTCCCTGATTCATATATACTTTGGCGGTATAATCGAAAGACCCAATACGTCCGGCAATAACGATGTCTGCCCAACCGTCATTATTGAGATCTCCAATAGCAACAGCTCCGTTTGTAACAGATACAAGCCCGGAAGCTATTTCAGTGAAGGTTTCATTCCCATTATTGAGATAAATTTTTGAAGTTCCTTCGCTTGCATTATTTCCGCCGACAACTATAATATCTTGAAAACCATCATTATTGAGGTCTCCCCAGGCAATAGAAGGTGTAATAACCGGAGTAAGGCCTGCTTGAATATCTGTAAAAGTTCCATCACCATTGTTGCGATATATTCGCGTTGCATAAACGCTGCTGCCGGAGTTGCCGGCAACAGCCAGGTCAGGATAGCCGTCATTGTTAAAATCACCCCAGGATGCAGTAGCCGCACCCAAAGGAATAATGGAAGTTGTTATTTCACTGAAAGTACCATCGCCATTATTTCGATAAAGAAACGCTGAAGGCAAAGAAGTAGATCCTCCTGCTGAGCGCCAACCATTTGCAAAGAAGTCCATGTTTCCATCTTTATCGTAATCTGCCCAAACAGCTGCGCCATACCAGGTAGATGTAAACGTATGATTTAATTCAGTAAATGATTGAGCACTGAGGGCTTGTGAGAATAGAATTGACAGGAAAAGCACACCTCCAAAATTTCTGATAGTTTTCATTAAAAAAATTTTAGAATTAGAAAAAGTTCATGTTTCCAGCAAAATTAAATTATTTTTCGCTCAGAAGCTATTTTATATCAATCAACCCAACTGTTTTAACCCAAACGCGAATTGTTAGCAACTTCTTCAAAAAATCGGAAAACAGTATCTGAGAAGTTTAATCAACAAAAAGTTTAACCAAGGGACATAGCTTAATTGGCAACAATTTTCCTTTTAAAAAGTATTGTTTTGAAAAACTTATCAACAAGTAAAAAGATGTTTAAATTTAGATAATGGTATCAAAAACAGTCACTAGTAACTATAATTCAATTTAATACATCCCCTAAAAAATATTTCAGCATGTTTTACTTCCTATAAAAAAATACTTCTCGAAATATTTCAGCATGTTTTTTTTTCGGATGTTTTTATTTTTTAAATGAAAACCTTATATTTGTCCCTCGTATTTATTCGAAAAATATCTAAAAAGCAAATTAGTTTTCTTAATTTTTTAACCAAAACAATTTTATTATGAGAGTAAAAACTACTATGTTAAGTTGGCTTTTTGGTCTTGTGTTGGGGATTTTCCTTGTCGCAGGTCTGAGTCAAACTGCTTTCGCTCAGGATCCTCCTGGCTCCACATGTGAAAATCCACTTGTGGTTGATCCTGTTGGTACCCCATTGGTTAATTTTGCCATTAACTCGGAAGCTTATGGCAATAATTACACCAGTGCGATGATCACACCTGCTTCGAGTTATCTAAACGGAAACGATATCGTTTTCCAGTTTACATTGACTGAGACAAGTTTTATCAATGCTTCAATTGCAGGCGTTTATACAGGTTTAATTTTTGTTGGAACCTGTCCAAATCTTGCAACACCTGCCCCAAGGCTTGCTTTTGCAGGTTCAGCGACAGGAGCAGTAGTGCCTCAGTTTTCCCTTGTTGCCGGCACATATTTTATGATTGCAAGTACTTGGCCTGCACCTCAATTTACTGATATGGTTATCAACCTTTCAGCAACTATTATTCAGGAACAGCCAAATCTGGTAGTTAATCCTTCTACACTGGATGTAGGTATGGCAGTTCCTGGATTGGATGTTGTCTCAAAAAAAGTAACACTTGCCAATCAAGGATTATCCGATGCAGTAGTTTCTCAAAGTGGCATTGTCTTTTCAGGAGCTAATGCTGATGATTTTTCGGTCACTTTTCCTGAAACAACAGTAAAATCGTTAAATCCAATAACAACTGTTATGGACAAAACGATTGCTGGTGGTGCGCTTCCTGCAATCATTGACAATGCTGGCAATAACAGAGGTGCCGGTTTCAATGGAACACATGTTTTTGTTGCATCACGTCAGAATGGCAACCATGTTTACTACTGGGATGTTAACAATCCATCAGCAGATCCTTTGGAATTAGATCTGACCGGAGTTACCGGAGGCACTTTTACGCTTTCAGATCTTAATGTTGTAGGCAATCATATTTTTGTTTCCAATATGGTGTTTGTTGGTGGTGTGTTCAAAGTATATCATTGGAATGGCGTTGCTGCTCAGCCCACTGTTTTGCTTGAATTTACTTCAGATGCACGCCTTGGCGATGCCTTCACTGTAATTGGCGATCCTGCAACAAGCGCTCTCTTAGTTGCCAGTGGACATGCAACAAAAAATTTCTATGCATGGGAAATCGTCAATGGTGCAATTCCAAATACAACGCCTACTATTTATACAATAAACGAAATTGAGATAAACGCAAGCTTTGGACGTTTGACAAAGGTTCCGAACGAGAATATGTTTATTGCAAGCGGCTCAGGTATGGGAGTGCTTTTGCTGGATAATCAAATGAATGTATTGGCTCAGGTTCCAAAGGCTTGGTTCCCTTGGTGGGCAATGTATTCACAGGTTTTTCACAGCAGTGGTCAGCGATATCTTGCTTACTCTCATGTTAAATCACCTCCGAACGAAAATATGTTGTATGTACTTGACATCAGTGAGGGCGCTACTGTGGCCGAAGCATTGCAAATTCTTGCAGCGTCCACTTTTGCTGATAAAGTTGTTCATACATTAAATCTTGGCACTATCGGCAATGGTAATGCCAGTGTTGGTTTTGACTTAGTTGATGATATGTTCATGGCTTATTCGGCAGGTAATGGATTTGCTGTTCAACATTTTACAAATGTTGATCCGCTTGTAATACCTTTTGGCACTTCAAAAACTCTTACAGTACATTTTGATCCTGCCGTTCCGGGTAGTTCATCTGCTGATATGACAATAAATTATAACAGCACAAACAGCCCGGCAAATGTATCTCTAACAGGTACAGGTTATCTGCCTTACACAGCTTTTTCACAAAACTTTGATGAGGTAGCTCCAATTCCTGCAGGCTGGATGCCAGGTGGATGGAGTGGTATAGTTCAATCAACTGTTCCTCTTGCAGTAGTTGATGTTCGTAATATTGGGGCACCAACATCTTTGCCTAATCACGTTCGATTATTTAATTCTACAGATGTCAATTCTGTTTTGACTTTGGTCTCTCCTGCAGCAGTTAATCTCACTAACTCATGGGTGCGTTTTTCATCCAAGATGTCATCAACTGCTCATACAGGTAATGTTCAGGTTGGATATCTGACAAACAGAAATGATCCATCCACATTTGTAATGGTTGGAACAGTGCCGGTTACCGGAACATATGCACAATATAATGTGTCTTTCCTGGGTTCCGGATTAACTTTCCCTGAAACAGCCTACATTGGTTTCCGCTTTGTGCATACGCTGGCAAGCCGCACATTATACATAGATGATATTTTCTATGAAGCAGTGCCAACTTTGCCTGTGTTCACAGCAAACAAGACTGAGGTTGCTTTTGGCACAAATGTTTTCATCAATGAAACTGCCGCCAATACACTTCAGATATCTAATACAGGTGCTGGCACACTTACGATAAATCAGGCTGATGTTACTATAACAGGAGCTGATGCAGCTGCATTCAGTATTGTATACCCTGGCACACAAACCTGGCCGATAGCTTTGACATTTGGTCAGACATTTACTTTCCAGTTAAGGTTTGCGCCAACAGAAGCCAGAGCCTATGTTGCTAGTCTCAATATTCAGGATAATATTGGAGGAAAGGCTGTTAACGCTATTCCTTTATTGGGAAGCGGTTATGATGCAACCATTCAACCTGGATTCCTTTTCGACTTTGCTGGAACAACGTTTCCACCACAGGATTGGAGAAGGTTTAAAGGTCTTTTTGGAACAGAACCAGTTTTGCCAACTACAGAAGCAATTTGGGTTCACAAAAGATTTGCCAATAATCCGGATTTACCGGCATTTAACAGTGCCAATATTAATCTTTATGGTACATCACGCAGACACTGGTTAATGTCACCACCAATCAATCTTGGTGATGGTTCTGTTGATTATCAGTTGGAATTTGACCTTGCACTTACTTTCTGGAATCAGACCACTCCAGTAACACTGGCCCCAGAGCAGAAATTCGCTGTTGTTATTTCAACAGATGGCGGATTGACCTGGTCAATGGATAATGTATTGCAGTGGTGGAATAACAACACCCCAATTTCAAATACCGGAGATCATATAGTTCTGGATTTATCAGCTTATTCAGGACGCGTCATGCTTGGTTTCTATGGTGAAATGACGGTTTCTACAGCAGGCACTATAGATTATGACCTTTTTGTAAGAAACGTAGCGGTGACTGAATTTGACCCATGCGCTTCATTTACAGTGCCAATGGTTGAAAACTTTGATACTACTCCTGTTCTTGAAGTTCCTCAATGCTGGACTGTTGAAACAAATACCGTTGCATGGAGGGTTTCCGGCACTGGTGGAGCTGTAGGTAATTCTGCGCCTAATTCAATAGCAACTTTTTATAATTCAACAAACGCAAAGAATGACTGGTTTTTCACTCCCGGACTGCCACTCACTGCGGGTGAAAGTTATGATATTTCATTTAATGTTAAAGCTCCAGGTTGGGCTGGTACAGGTGAAAAACTTGCAGTTAAATGGGGGTTTGAACCTAATGCAGCTGCAATGACAGGTGGAACCATCTATGAAAACACTAATATGCTATTTCCTCAATATGTCAATGTCAGTGAAACATTTGTTCCTGCAACAACTGGGGTATATTATTTTGGCTGGCACGCATTCACTCCTGCAGATGTTGATTATATAGCTGTTGACGATATCAGTATCATCCAAACTCCATCGGTTGATCTTGCTTTGACTCAGTTCTATCAATCATCAGGGTTCCCGGGATCAAGCAAGGGATTTAATGATGCTTACATCATCAGACAAGCCAGGATGAGTGAGAATGCTCCAGACAATACAAGTGCATTACCTGTTGATGTTATTGGTGTAGCTGGTACAGATGTTAACAATACTGAACTTATAATAGGCAACAGTACACGCAGTTTGGAAGTGTCTGATGTTGAAGTTACAGCTGTTGTAGAAAATGTAGCTGGCACAGCATCGGCCTACGTTCTTGACTGGTCCGTAAACAGTACTACCCAGACTGCATATACAGGCTCAGTTGTAGCCCCGGGTGCAAGTGAAACAGCAATCTTAACATATACTCCTGCCAATCGTGGTTCATTCATAACCAACGGAAGTATTACAGTTGCTGATGATGGAAACACATCAAATAACAGTGCAATGTTTCGTATGCTGGTTTATCCTGACAATGCTGAACGGACTGTCTATGATCGCGGTGATAATGTTGTTGACGCCTGGATTGGTTGGGGAGGTACAGGTACAACTCCAATGAAAGCAGCTGTCCGTTATACAGCTAATGAAGATATTACACTTGCAGGTGTTGACTATATTACACGTACATTAGAGGTAACTAGTGGTACTTTTGTCGTAGAAGTTTGGGCAGCAGGAGCAACTCCAAATGCTCCAGGTGCACTGCTATACTCACAAGAATACACTAACCCTGCTTATTTCTCAGCTGCAGGGGCTTATTTGCATTTTGCATTTCTTGGAGAGAATTTACCATCTATTGCCGCAGGTTCTGATTATTGGATCAGTGTACTTGCTCCATTAGGGATACCTAATCCAGGTGCAGCACACAACACTGGATTTACTCCTGGCAGAAGCTTCTACTATGTTCCTTCAACTGATACCTGGGCTCCACTTGTATTAACAACCGAAAGAGCATGGCTAATGCGCGCTGTGCATGTTGAACAAAGTGAGCCTTCATCATTGTTGTTTGCTGAGAACTTTGACTATCCGCTTGGAAGTCTTTTAACTGATAATGGATATACCGCTCATAGTGGTGCAGGTACTAATCCAATAGATGTAACAAATGGCCTTGATTTTGCCGGTTACATAGGTTCTGGTATTGGTGGTGCTGCTAATCTTGACAACACAGGTGAAGATGTTCATCAGTCATTTGAACCACAAACAACTGGAAATGTCTATGCTGCTTTTGTTGTAAAAACAGAGCCAACCAATTCTGCTGGTTATTTCTTCCATTTTGGCATCGAACCTTGGGCTACAACCTATTTCACAAGAGTATGGGTCAATGCTACAGGCGATGGCATCGGAATTGGAACTACAGTTGATGCCTACGCGCCTATTACGGCTGGAGAGCCAACTTTGGTGGTAGCCAAATTCAACATGGAAACCAAAGTCTCTAGTCTGTATGTATTCAATACTTTTCCAACTGAAGAACCAGCTACACCTTTTGCAACCTTCACAGAAACATCCTCAGCGATTGTTAATGTTGGCGGACTAGGCCTAAGGCAGTACAATGCAGCTCAGAAAGTAATTGTTGACGGAATTCGTGTTGCAACCACCTGGGAAGATGCAGTAATGGCAGGTGAGGTAACTCCACAACCATCCATAGCAGTTGCCCCTGAATCTCTATCAGAAACACTTGTATTAGGCACCTCTTCCGCTCATGTGGTCACTGTAAGCAACACAGGCAGTTCAGCCTTAGAGTTTGAGCTCACAGTAAGCACTGGAAGCACAAAATCAGCAGAAGCCATAAGTTATGTTGCTAATTTTGAATTACCTACAGGCGGCGACAGATCAAATCCACAAGTAAGTCCGGTTGTTGCTACAAAAGAAGTTCTATCTTCAGGAGCTTCCATGCGCAGTTCTTTCAGTGAAGGCTTTGATGATATCACCACCTTACCTGCAGCAGGCTGGGCGCTTATCAATAACAGTGCACCTGTTGGTACCACAAGTTGGTTCCAGGCCAGTGCTACAGCACCTTTCCCTGCACATTCAGGTGCAGCGACTTCATACATAGGCGCAAACTTTAACAATACTGCTGGCACAGGAACCATCAGCAACTGGCTGCTAACACCAGAAACAGCCCTTGCCAATGGTCATACGATGAGTTTCTGGACACGTGTTCCAACTGGATCAAGCTGGCCCGACAGACTCGAAGTTCGTTTAAGCACAAGTGGAGCAAGCCAGAATGTAGGCACCTCTGCCACAGATGTGGGAGATTTCACTACCGTACTGTTAAGCGTTAATCCAGATCTTACCGTTGGAGGATATCCAGATGTCTGGACACAATATACTGTTACCATCAGTGGTCTTGCAGCACCGGTAAGCGGTCGCATTGCATTCCGTTACTTTGTAACCGGAGGCGGTCCAAGCGGTAACAATTCCAACTATATTGGTATCGACTCCTTCGAATATACCGGAGGCGGCGTCACCCCACCCGACAGCTGGCTCACAGCCACACCGTTGATGGGTACTGTAGCAGCCGGTGAAACGATGGAGATTACTGTAGGCTTCAACGCAGCTGATCTGACAGTTGGAAGCTATCAGGGCAGTTTGGTATTTACTTCCAATGACCCTGTTACCCCAACATTAACTGTTCCGGTGAGTTTAACAGTAACCGATCCTGTAGTATCAGACTTCCCTGCACCACGCAACCTTACAGTAGTAGATGCTATTTTGGCAGCACAGCTATCCTGGC